>Ga0134126_10000056_pt1 | contig 135946 bp, 134 predicted proteins | sample KB31752_FD_96881 | JGI IMG/M metagenome (GOLD analysis project Ga0134126, IMG submission 96881) | Terrestrial soil microbial communities with excess Nitrogen fertilizer from Kellogg Biological Station, Michigan, USA - KB3-175-2 | ecosystem: Environmental > Terrestrial > Soil > Unclassified ... | reverse complement strand
GCAAGTCGGCGCAGAACATCAAGGCGGCCAAGAAGATGGTCGACTCGATGATCGGCGAGGTCTGGGACGTGCTCGAGGAGGTCATCCACGAGCACCCGGTGCTGCTCAACCGCGCGCCGACCCTGCACCGCCTGGGCATCCAGGCGTTCGAGCCGCTGCTCGTCGAGGGAAAGGCGATCCAGGTGCATCCGCTGGTGTGCCACGCCTTCAACGCCGACTTCGACGGCGACCAGATGGCCGTGCACCTGCCGCTCTCGGCGGAGGCACAGGCGGAGGCGCGCATCCTGATGCTCTCCTCCAACAACATCCTCTCGCCGGCTCACGGCGCGCCGTTGGCGACGCCGACGCAGGACATGATCCTGGGCGCCTACTACCTGACCTACGGTCCGGAGGCGGACGAGCTGGCGAAGATCGACCGCGCCACCCACAAGCCGCGCCCGCACGTGTTTCGCACGGCGCAGGAGGCGGAGCTCTCCTACGAGGCGGGCGTGGTCAAACTGCACGACATCGCCGAGTTCCGTCCGTTCGGGCGCGAGGGCGGCCACGTGCTGACGACGGTCGGGCGCATCATCTACAACGACCGCATCGAGCGCGCCCTTGACGAGGCGCTGGGCGACGAGTTCGACGCCTCCAAGTACACGTTCGTCAACCAGTCGATGAAGAAGCGCGACACGACGCGGCTGATCGACATCCTCGTACAGACCTATGGCGCGACGACGATCTCCCTCGTGCTCGACGCGTTCAAGGACCTCGGCTTCAAGTACGCCACGCAGGCGGGGATCACGATCTCCAAGAACGACGTGGTCGTGCCGCCGAGCAAGCAGAAGATCCTCGACAGCTACGAGGCGCAGGTCGGCGAGATCTCAGACCAGTACGACATGGGCCTGATCACCCAGGAGGAGCGCCACGAGGCGGTCGTCGAGAAGTGGAATGCCGCAACCGACGAGGTCGCAGATGCGATGGTCGAGAACCTGGAGACGCTCAACCCGATCTTCATGATGGCCAACTCGGGCGCGCGTGGCTCGTTCAAGCAGATCCGCCAGCTGGCCGGCATGCGCGGGCTGATGGCCAACCCGAAGGGTGAAATCATCGAGCGCCCGATCAAGGCCAACTTCATGGAGGGCCTGTCGGTGCTCGAGTACTTCATCTCCACGCACGGCGCGCGAAAGGGCCTCGCCGACACCGCCCTGCGCACGGCCGACTCGGGCTACCTGACCCGGCGCCTGGTCGACGTGGCGCAGGACGTGATCATCCGTGAGGCCGACTGCGGCACCGAGGACCACATCGAGATGCCCGTGTTCAAGGACGGTGGCGAGCCCAATGACGGTCTCGTCGGGCGCGTGGCAGCGCTGGACATCACGACCAAGCGGGGCCGCATGCTCGCCGAGAAGGGCTCGGAGATCGGTCGCGAGCAGCTCGCCGACATGGTCGCCGCCTTCGCCGACGACCACGAGAAGGGCAACGCCGTCATGGTGCCCGTCCGCTCGGTGCTGAAGTGCGAGGCCCAGAGCGGCGTGTGCCAGGCCTGCTACGGCCGGGCGATGGCGACCGGCGCGCTCGCGCAGATCGGCGACGCCGTCGGGATCATCGCGGCCCAGTCGATCGGTGAGCCGGGCACGCAGCTGACGATGCGCACGTTCCACACGGGCGGCGTCGCCGGCGCGGACATCACGCACGGGCTGCCGCGCGTGGTCGAGCTGTTCGAGGCGCGCAAGCCCAAGGGCCTGGCGAAGATCGCCGAGCAGGACGGCGCCGTCTCGATCGAGGAGACCGACAAGGCGGTCACCGTCGTGATCACCGACGAGGCGGGCGAGGAGCACCGCCACTCCTTCCCGCGCCGCACGCGGCTGTTCGTCACCCAGGGCGAGAAGATCAGCGCCGGCAAGCAGCTCAACGAGGGGTCGGTCTACCCCCACGAGCTGCTGGCGATCCGCGGACGCACCGACACCGAGGTCTACCTCGTGAAAGAGGTCCAGGAGGTCTACAAGTCCCAGGGCGTCGACATCAACGACAAGCACATCGAGCTGATCGTGCGTCAGATGCTGAAGAAGGTGCGGGTCGACCAGAAGGGCGACACCGACTACCTGCCGGGGCAGTTCGTCGACCGCTTCGAATTCGCCAAGGTCAACGAGGAGATCGCGAAAAAGAAGGGAGAGACGGCGCAGTTCGAGGACATCATCCTCGGCATCACCAAGGCCTCGCTGAACACCGACTCCTTCCTCTCGGCGGCCTCCTTCCAGGAGACCACGAAGGTGTTGACCGACGCGGCGCTCGAGGGCAAGACGGACCGCCTCAACGGCCTCAAGGAGAACGTGATCATCGGCAAGCTGATCCCGGCCGCGACCGGCCTGAAGCGCTACCGGCGGATCGAGATCGAACCGTCCGAACCGCTGCCGCGGGCGATCGACGACGTCGGCCTGCTCGACCAGGACGAGATCGCGGCCGAGCTCGGCCTCTCCGGCGGCGAGGGCTTCGGCGGCGGCTACGGCCAGGAGTTCGACGCCGACCTGGCCTCGCTCGAGAAGATCGGCGCCGGCGACTCAGACCCCGGCTTCGTCGAGGAGCTCGCCGAGCTCGAGGTCCCGGAGGAGCAGGGCGAGGAGTGATCGCGCACCGGGGAGGCGCGACGGCGCCTCCCCGCGATGCCGCTGGGTGTGGCTGCTGAGCAGCTAGCTGCCGTCTCGAAGCTCGCGCGCCCAGCCGCTCAGCAGCGTGGCCTCGCGCTCGGTCAATCCGCGCTCGGGCTGGGTCTGCACGAGCAGCGTCGGGGCGGCACGCGCCCGCGCCCACTCGTGACAGGCGTCGTTGAGCGCATCGTCGATCCAGGCCAGTGCCCGCTCGCCGGCGAAGTCGTCGATCGCGGCGAGCTTCCAGTGCGCGTTGGTGCGGCCGACGCCTCGCTCGAAGCGAAGGAACGGCAGTCCGGGCGGCAGGCCGAGCAGCTGGGGGAGGTGCTCGTTGGCCTTCTCCTCCCAGCCGCTGCACCAGACGAGATCGAAATCCGACTCGAGCTCGAGCAGGTGAGCGGCGGCGTTGGACGAAAGAAAGTGCGGTATGCCCTCGATCGAATGGAACGAGCCCTCGCGCCCGGCGAACGAGGCCGCCGCAGGGGGCTCTGCGCCGAACAGCGAGATCACGCCGTCGATGTCGACCAAGAGCAGCGGCTTGACGGCGGCGGGCAGCCGCTCGCCGGGCGTGGCCCGGGCCGGGGGCAGCGGCCCTCGCACCGGCTCGCTCTCCTTGTGCCAATCGGCGCTTGAGAACCCTGAGATTTCTTTATCTCGCTCTTTAGTTTCCGCAGAGGTAAGTGGGGGTACTCTCCAGCGACGGCCGATCCGCCGAACGTTGGGCGCAAGCAGTAAAGCAGCCGGCGGAACCCGTCGATCCCACCACACGCAACTCCCTACCAACCCCATCTCATGACCCTAGACCTCGGCATACTCCTGGCGCTCGCCTGCGCTTTCGTCGCCAACCTCGGCTTCTTCTACAAGCACAGGGGCGCCAACTCGGTCGCCAAGGTCGACGTGCGCCACCCGCTGCGCTCCGCGCGTCAGCTGTACTCCTCGAAGTGGTTCACGATCGGCATGATCACGGCCACGGCCAGCTGGGGCCTGCACGTCGCCGCGCTGGCGCTCGCGCCGATGTCGGTGATCCAGGTATCGCTCGCCGCAGGAGTCGTCTTCATCGCCGTGATGGCCGACCGCATGTTCGGCTTCGAGGTCGGGCGTCGCCAGTGGGTCGGGCTGTTGCTGATGGCCGGCGGCCTGGCCGTGCTCGGCGTCACCGCGCCCACCATGCACGGCGCGCACTCGCAGTTCTCCACCGCCGCCATGATCGCCTTCGAGGCGGGCCTGTTCGGCCTCGGCGGCCTCTTGATCATGGGCCGGCGCATGGGCAGCCCCGTCGAGCACCACGGCGTCATGCTCGGCGCCGCAGCCGGCATCCTCTTCGGCGTCTCCGACACCGCGATCAAGGCGCTCACGGGCATCACCGGCGCCCACGGGTTCATGGGCCTGCTGCTCAGCCCCTGGCTGCTCGTCGCCGTGCTCGCCTCGATCGTCGCCTTCTACGCCTCCGCCCGCGGCCTGCAGGATGGAGACGCTGTCCCCGTGATCGCCGTCACCGGAACGGCAGCGAACATCGCCGGCATCACCGGCGGCATCCTCGTCTTCGGCGACCCGATGGCCGGCAGCCCGCTCGGGCTCACGCTGCAGTCGATCGCCTTCGTGCTCGTCATCGTCGCGGCGGCGATGATGCCCGCGCCATTGCGCGCCGCCGGCGTCGCCGGCGCCACCGCGCGCGCGTAGCGCTGCTAGCATCCCCCGCCGTATGCCGACGACCTCCCAGCTCGTGCGCAAGGGCCGCGTGGCCCCGAAGAAGAAGCTCGCCACGCCCGGCCTGAAGTCGGGAGCCGGGCGCAAGAAGAAGGTCGCAGCGCCGCAGCGCCGCGGCGTCTGCACCCGCGTCTACACGACTACCCCGAAGAAGCCTAACTCCGCGCTGCGCAAGGTCGCGCGCGTGCGCATCTCCGGGTCGATCGAGGTCACCGCCTACATCCCCGGCGAGGGACACAACCTGCAGGAGCACTCCGTCGTGCTGGTCCGCGGCGGTCGCGTCAAGGACCTGCCGGGCGTCCGCTACAAGGTCGTGCGCGGAACGCTCGACGCGGCCGGCGTGAGCGACCGCAAGCAGGGGCGCTCGCAGTACGGCGTGAAGAAGAAATAGATGCCCCGCCGCGCAGCCGCCCAGATTCGCCCCGTCGAGGCGGACCCCGTTCACCGCTCCAAGCTCGTCCAGCAGGTCATCAACAAGGTGATGCTCGACGGCAAGAAGTCGACCGCCGAGCGGATCGTCTATGACGCCCTCGCCCTGATCGGCGAGCGCTCCGACAAAGACCCGATCGAGTCGCTCGAGGCTTCGATCCGGACGCTGACGCCCTCGCTGGAGGTGCGCTCGCGCCGCGTCGGCGGCGCCACGTACCAGGTGCCCGTCGAGGTGCCCGCCCGCCGTGCCCGCACGCTCGCCGTGCGCTGGCTCGTCGAGTTCGCCCGCCAGCGCCGCGAGAAGACGATGGCGCAGCGGCTCGCCAACGAGCTGATGGACGCCCAGTCCCAGCAGGGCGGGGCGTACAAGCGCAAGGACGACATTTATCGCATGGCGCAGGCCAACAAGGCCTTCGCCCACTACCGCTGGTAGCGGGCCGAGGGCCGGCGCGATACTGCGTCCTCGTTCGCTCGTGTGCGCAGCACACTTCGCTCGCTGCGTCCTTGTCTCGCTTGGTCCTCGGCCCGCTACTCGCTGATTGCGGTCGAGTCGGCTGGGGGCGGCTCGCTGCGTCCTTGTTTCGCTTGATGGCCGGCCCGCTACTGGCTCGGCGCGCGAGCCGGTCGCGCGCCGGCTCACACACCCGTCCATCCCTTGAAGCAAGGCCTTTCGGTACCTAATATTTCGGTACCGAATGTCTTCCGCCGCGACAGCCAAGCCCGAGCCGCTGAGGATCGAGCGCCACGTCTGGGTGATCTCGGGCGTCGTGATCCTCGGGATGATCATGTCGATCCTCGACACGACGATCGTCAACGTCGCGCTCGACACGCTCAGCAAGGATCTGCACAGCCCGATCTCCCAGGTCCAGTGGGTCGTCACCGGCTACCTGCTGGCGCTGGCGGCGGTGATGCCGGTGACGGGCTGGATGGCGCGCCGGTATGGCGCCAAGCGCGTCTACCTCGTCTCGCTGCTGCTGTTCACGCTCGGCTCGGTCGCCTGCGGGCTGTCGAACTCGCTCGTGGCGCTCGTCGTCTTCCGGGTGCTGCAGGGGATCGGCGGCGGCATGATCATGCCGCTGGCGCAGCTGATCATGGCCCAGGTCGCCGGGCCCCAGCGAATGGGCCGGGTGATGGGGATCGTCTCGATGCCTGCCATGCTCGCGCCGATCCTCGGCCCGGTCGTCGGCGGGCTGATCCTCCAGAACCTGCACTGGTCGTGGATCTTCTTCGTCAACGTGCCGATCGGCGTCGTGGCCATGTACCTGGGCTGGCGGATGCTGCCCGAGACCGACTCGGGCGAGGCCGGAGCGCTCGACAGGCTCGGTCTGGCGCTGCTGCCGGCCGGCGCGGCGGCGACGATCTTCGGCATCTCAGAACTCGGCTCGGGTGCCGGCATCGGCTCGCCCGAAGTGCTCGTTCCGCTGATCGCCGGCCTGGCGCTCAGCGGGCTGTTCTGCCTGCACGCGCTGCGCATCCCGCGCCCGCTGCTCGACATCAGGCTGTATTCCAACAAGGTCTTCGCCGGCGCCTCGTTCACGACGTTCGGCCTCGGAGCGGCCCTGTTCGGGGCGATGATCCTGGTGCCGCTCTACTACCAGAGCGTCCGCCACCTGAGCGTGATCGACACGGGCCTGCTGAACGGCCCGCAGGGGATCGGCGCGCTGATCATGATGCCGATCGCGGGCCGGCTGACCGAGCGCCACGGCGGCGGGCGGATCGCGATCATCGGAGTGTCGCTGCTCGCGATCAGCACGATTCCGCTCGCCCTCATCGACGAGCACACCTCCTACGTCGCGATCTCGGCCGTGCTGTTCGTTCGCGGGATCAGCATCGGCCTCGGCTTCATGCCCGCGATGACAGCGGCGTTCGCGGCTATGCGCCCCGACCAGCTCTCCGACGCCACGCCGCAGATCAACGTGGTGATGCGGCTCGGCAGCGCTGTCGGCGTCGCGATCCTCGCGGTCGTGCTGCAGCGCGGCTCGGTCGACGCCCACACGACCGCCCAGCTCGCCGACGCCTTCGCGCACACCTACTGGTGGGCGCTGGGCATCGCCGTGCTCTCGCTCCTGCCATGCCTGATGCTGCTGCGCGCCGAGCGCCCGCGCGAGACCGAGGCCGTCGCCGACGAGGAGACGGAGTCGCTGTTGCGCGCCGAGAGCGCGATCGAGGCGGGGATCTGAGCGATGGCCGCGATCGGCACCAACAAGCCCAGCAAGCCCGGCGCGGGAGCCTCCGTCGCCGAGCCCTCGCCGGAGCTGACCGCGCTCGGCCTCGCCTTCCGGCACCTCTTCCGCGCGGTCAGCCGCATGCGCGGCCGCGACACGCACCTGGGCGGCAGCGAGATCAGCCATGCTCAGTTCGAGCTGCTGATCGAGCTCGACGAGCGCGGCGAGCTGTCGGCCGGCGAGCTCGCCGTGGCGGCTCGAATCGCGCCGGCGACGGTCACCCAGATGCTCGACGGACTGGCTGAGTCAGGTCACGTCGAGCGTGCGCGCTCGGACAGCGACCGGCGTCTCGTGCTGGCGCGCCTGACGCCGCTCGGGCGCGCGCGCGTCGCCGCCAAGCGGGCGGCTTGGCGCGAGCGCTGGGAGCGAGCGCTGAGCGATGTCTCGCCGCGCGAGATGCGCGCCGCGACCAAGGTCATGGAGCGCCTCGGCGGGGTCTTCGAGCAAGAGCCTCCAGAAGGGGGCTGAACGGCGCGCAGCAAGGGCGAAATCGCCCGCCGTCACGGGCAGGAAGGCCGCATGGGAAGGCGAATTCCTCTGCTATAGTCGCCGAGGCGCCACGGGCGAAAGGTCGCTTGCGAGCGAGTCGCCCGTGGGGACCTAATCAAGATGGAGACCTCGATCAGATAGCGAAGCGGACGGTCCACTGAACGACCAGTAGCGCGCGTGGACCCGAGGGGTCCATTTTTTTCGCCCAAAGAGCCCATCGCCCGACCCCCACTCACTGATGCCACGCAAGTACACACTCGAGAACACCCGCAACATCGGGATCATGGCGCACATCGACGCCGGCAAGACGACGACGACGGAGCGCATCCTCTACTACACCGGCCGCACGTACAAGATCGGCGAGGTGCACGAGGGCGCGGCCGTGATGGATTGGATGGAACAGGAGCAGGAGCGCGGCATCACGATCACCTCCGCCGCGACGACGGCCGAGTGGAAAGGCCACCGGATCAACATCATCGACACGCCGGGACACGTCGACTTCACGGTCGAGGTGGAGCGCTCGCTGCGGGTGCTCGACGGCGCGATCGCCCTGTTCGACTCGGTCGCCGGCGTGGAGCCCCAGTCTGAGACGGTCTGGCGCCAGGCCGACAAGTACCACGTCCCGCGCATCGCCTACATCAACAAGATGGACCGCATCGGCGCGGACTTCGACCGCGGCGTGCAGACGATGATCGACCGCCTCGGCGCCCACCCGGTGCCGATCCAGCTGCCGATCGGCTCCGAGGCCGACTTCCTCGGCATCGTCGACCTCGTGAAGATGAAGGCGATGGTCTACAAGGACGAGCTCGGCACCGAACAGGACGAAGTCGAGATCCCGGAGAACCTGCTCGAAGCCGCCACGGCGGCACGCGAACACCTCTTGGAGGAGGTCTCCCACTACGACGACGACCTGCTCGAGCTGATCCTCGAGGAAGGCGAGATCCCGGAGGACAAGCTCAAGGCGGCGATCCGCAAGGCGACGCTCTCGACCAAGCTGACGCCGGTGCTGTGCGGCTCCTCGTTCAAGAACAAGGGCGTGCAGCCCTTGCTGGACGCGGTGATCGACTACCTGCCCTCGCCGCTGGACGTGCCGCCGGTCGTCGGCACGGAACTGATCAAGGGCGAGGAGGAGGAGCGCCAGGTCGTGCGCAAGGCCGAGGACTCGGAGCCGTTCTCGGCGCTGGCCTTCAAGATCGCGGCCGACCCATACGTCGGCAAGCTGACCTACTTCCGCGTCTACTCGGGACGCCTGCAGGCGGGCTCGCGCGTGCTCAACGTCGGCAGTGGTCGCACCGAGCGGATCGGGCGCATCCTGATGATGCACGCCAACGACCGCGAGGAGGTCGAGGAGGTCTACGCGGGCGACATCGCGGCAGCCGTGGGCATCAAGCAGGTCATCACGGGCGACACGCTGGCCGCGCCCGACGCGCCCGTGCACCTGGAGAAAATCGTCTTCCCCGAGCCGGTGATCAAGGTCGCGGTCGAGCCGAAGACGAAGGCCGACCAGGAGAAGATGTCGATCGCGCTCGGCCGCCTGGCCGAGGAGGACCCGACGTTCCAGGTGCGCACCAACGAGGAGACCGGCCAGACCGAGATCTCGGGCATGGGCGAGCTGCACCTCGAGGTGCTGGTCGACCGCATGAAGCGGGAGTTCGGCGTGGAGGCCAACGTCGGGCGCCCGCAGGTCTCATACCGCGAGACGGTGCGCGGCACGGTCGAGAAGATCGAAGGCAAGTTCGTCCGCCAGACGGGCGGCTCGGGCCAGTTCGGCGTCGTCTACATCAATCTGGAGCCCGCTCCCGGCGAGGGCTTCGAGTTCGTCAACAAGATCAAGGGCGGCAACGTCCCCTCGGAATACATCCCGGCGGTCAAGCAGGGCGTCGAAGAGGCGCTCGAGAACGGCGTCAAGGCGGGCTATCCGATGGTCGACATGCGCGTGACGTTGGTCGACGGCAAGTACCACGACGTGGACTCCTCGGAGATCGCGTTCAAGGTGGCCGGGTCGATCGCCTTCAAAGAGGCGGCCAAGCGGGCCAAGCCGGTGCTGCTGGAGCCGATCTTCGCGGTCGAGGTGATCACCCCGGAGGAGTTCCTGGGCGAGGTGATCGGCGACCTCTCCCGCCGCCGCGGCCGGGTCGAGGGCAACGAGCGCCGCGGCAACGCGCTGGCGGTCACCGCGCGCGTGCCGCTCAGCGAGATGTTCGGCTACGCGACCGACCTGCGCTCCAACACGCAGGGGCGTGCGAACTACACGATGCAGTTCGACGCCTACGAGGAGGTTCCGGCGAACATCGCCGAACAGATCGTCGAGCAGCGCACCGGGGAGCCGGTCCCCGCCTGAGATGACCGTGAGCGCTTCGCGATACTGCGTCCTCGGTCGCTCCCGGGCGGAGCGGCACCGGCAGCAGTCACCGAGAGCAGCATTCAGATAGATTCTTCAGGTTCGCCCTCACAGGGCGGACATACAAGTCGATAAGGAGCGAACCAAAAGTGGCGAAGGAGAAGTTCGAGCGCGACAAGCCGCACGTCAACGTCGGGACCATCGGTCACATCGACCATGGCAAGACGACGCTGACCGCTGCCATCACGAGCGTGTTGGCGGAGAAGGGGGGCGCCGAAGCCCGCAGCTTCGAGGAGATCGACAACGCTCCCGAGGAGAAGGAACGCGGGATCACGATCGCGACATCGCACGTCGAGTACCAGACGGAGAACCGTCACTACGCGCACGTCGACTGCCCGGGTCACGCCGACTACGTCAAGAACATGATCACGGGCGCGGCGCAGATGGACGGCGCGATCCTCGTGGTCTCGGCCGCCGATGGCCCGATGCCCCAGACGCGCGAGCACATCCTGCTCGCCCGGCAGGTGGGCGTCCCCTACATCGTCGTGTTCCTCAACAAGGCCGACATGGTCGACGACGAGGAGCTTCTGGAACTGGTCGAGGTCGAGGTGCGCGAGCTGCTCAGCGAATACGACTTCCCGGGCGATGACATCCCCTTCATCACCGGCTCGGCGCTGAAGGCGCTCGAAGGCGACGAGGGCTACAAGGAGAAGATCGTCGAGCTGGCGGCGGCGCTGGACACCTACATCCCGGAGCCGGTGCGCGAGCTGGACAAGCCGTTCCTGATGCCGGTCGAGGACGTGTTCTCGATCACGGGCCGCGGCACGGTCGCCACCGGCCGCGTCGAGCAGGGCATCGTCAACACGGGCGACACGGTCGAAATCGTCGGCGTTCACGACTCCACCTCGACGGTCGTCACGGGCGTCGAGATGTTCCGCAAGATCCTCGACCAGGGCCAGGCGGGCGACAACGTCGGCTGCCTCTTGCGCGGGACCAAGCGCGAGGAGATCGAGCGCGGCCAGGTGCTGTGCAAGCCGGGCTCGATCACGCCGCACACCAAGTACAAGGCTGAGGTCTACGTGCTGAAGAAGGAGGAGGGTGGACGCCACACCCCGTTCTTCACCGGCTACCGGCCGCAGTTCTACTTCCGCACGACCGACGTCACTGGCGTGGCCAAGCTGCCGGACGGCGTCGAGATGGTCATGCCGGGGGACAACGTCCAGATGGAGATCGAACTGATCCAGCCGATCGCCATGGACCAGGGCCTGCGCTTCGCGATCCGAGAGGGCGGTCGCACGGTCGGCTCCGGCGTGGTCACCGAGATCATCGAGTAGTACCCGCCGCCCCGGAAGCTCGGGGCGGCACTCATATTGCAGTCCGATACGACGAGAAGGCCCCGGAAGGCGCGGTGGCAAGAGGTGGAGGCGGATTCCACGACACGGAGTCCGCCTTTCTCTGACCACCCCGGGGTGATCGCCAGCGCCGGAACGACACCAATCAGAGACAGAGAGCAGACGCAGAGACCAAATGGCATCGGCCACGCAGAACAAGATCCGCATCCGCCTGAAGGCGTATGACACCTCGGCGATCGAGTCGGCGGCGAAGGAGATCGTCGAGACGGCGACGCGCACGGGCGCGAGCGTGTCCGGCCCTGTACCGCTGCCGACCGAGAAGAACGTCTACTGCGTGATCCGCTCGCCCTTCAAGGACAAGGACTCGCGTGAGCATTTCGAGATCCGCACCCACAAGCGCCTGATCGACATCCACCAGCCGACGCCGAAGACGGTCGACTCGCTCCAGCGCCTGGACCATCTACCGGCGGGCGTGGACATCGAGATCCGCCTGGCCACCTGAACCGTCCCTCGTCATCGATCGCCACGCACCCGCCACGCACACGCCTGCAATGCCCGCCATCCTCGCCAAGAAGCTCGGTATGACCCAACTCTTCCAGGAGGACGGCAGCGTGGCGCGCGTGACCGTGCTCGAGGCCGGCCCGTGTCCGGTGACGGCGATCCGCACACCCGAGCGCGACGGCTATGAGGCGGTCCAGCTGGCCTTCGGGCAGACCAAGGAGAAGCACCTCACCAAAGCCGAGCTCGGCCACCTCAAGAAGGTCGACGCGCCGCCGCTGCGCCACGTGGTCGAGTTCCGCGACGAGGTCGGCGAGCTGCAGCTCGGCGAGAGCGTGACGGTGGACGCCTTCGAGGTCGGCGGCCGCGTGAAGGTCTCGGGCACGTCCAAGGGCAAGGGCTTCCAGGGCACGATCAAGCGCCACAACTTCTCGAGCGGCCCGAAGTCGCACGGCTCGCACAACGTGCGCGCCCCCGGCTCGATCGGCGCCTCGGCGTGGCCGGCGCGCGTGATGAAGGGGATCCGCGGCCCCGGGCAGATGGGCAACAAGCGCGTCACGCAGAAGGGCCTCGAGATCGTCGCTGTCGACGCCAACGAGAACCTGCTGATGGTGCGCGGCTCGGTGCCGGGGCCGCGCGGCGGCGTGGTGGAGGTGCGCAGCGATGCCTGACGCCCCGGTGCTCGGCCAGTCAAAGAAAGTCAAGCTCGACGATGGCGCCTTCGGCGCACGATTCCATGGCCCGCTGGTCCATCAGAGCGTGCGCGCGGAGCAGGCGGCGCGCAGGCGCGGGACGGCGGCCACGAAAACGCGCGGAATGGTCTCGGGCGGCGGCGCCAAGCCGTGGCGTCAGAAGGGCACGGGCCGCGCTCGCGCGGGCTCCAACCGCTCGCCGATCTGGACGGGCGGCGGCACGGTGTTCGGGCCGCAGCCCCGCTCGTACACGTTCAAGGTCAACCGCAAGGAGCAGCGCGCGGCGCTGCGCAGCGCGCTGTCGCTGCACGCCGAGCGCCGCTCGCTGGCGATCTTCGACGCGGGCGCCTTCACCGAGCCGAAGACGCGCCAGGCGCTGGACCTGCTCGAGGACTGGGGCCAGGACTGCCCGACGCTGGTCGTGCTGACGGGCGAGGAGTCGGCGGCGGCCCTGTCGTTTCGCAACCTCGCCCGCGTGGTCGTGCTGATCGCGGCCGAGGTCGGCGTCACCGAAGTCGTCGGCGCCGCCTCGCTGCTCGTCTCCCAGGACGCGCTCGGCGAGCTGACAGCGCGCGCGGCCAAGTCCGAGGCGGGAGCCCCGCAGGGCACGCGGAGCGCAGCCGAGGAGGCCACGGCGTAATGGAGCACTCACAGGTGATCATCCGTCCGGTGGTCTCGGAGAAGAGCTACGTGCTCTCGGCGGCCAACCGCTACACCTTCCGCGTGCACGACGAAGCGCACAAGACGCAGATCCGCCAGGCGGTCGAGGCGCTGTTCGACGTGCGCGTGGTCGACGTACGCACGTGCAGCGTCAAGTCCAAGCCGAAGCGGCGCGGCACGACCAGCGGGCGCACACGCCGCTGGAAGAAGGCGATCGTGCAGGTCGGCGACGGCGAATCGATTCCGGTGTTCCAGGGCCTGCAGGGTCTAGAGGGGTCATAGCCGATGCCGATTCGCAAGCCCAAGCCGACGAGCCCGGGACGACGCTTCGTCTCCTACCCGGACTTCGCGGAGGTCACGAAGTCAAAGCCCGAGAAGACGCTCGTCGAAGGGCTGAAGAAGAGCGGCGGGCGCAACGTGCACGGGCGCAAGACGGCGCGACACCGCGGCGGCGGCGCCAAGCGCGCGTACCGGCGAATCGACTTCAAGCGCCGCAAGGACGGCGTGCCGGCGAAGGTGGCGGCGATCGAGTACGACCCCAACCGCTCCTCCTACATCGCGCTGCTGCACTACGTGGACGGCGAGAAGCGCTACATCCTCGCGCCACAACGCCTGACGGTGGGGATGACGGTGGCCTCGGGCGAGGGCGCCGACATCGCCGTCGGCAACTGCCTCGAGCTCGCGCGGATGCCGGTCGGCACGGTGATCCACAACGTCGAGCTGCAACCCGGCCGCGGCGGCCAGATGGCGCGATCGGCGGGCGCCTCCGTGCAGCTGATGGCCAAGGACGGCGACATGGCGACGCTCCGCCTGCCCTCGGGCGAGATGCGGATGGTGCGCGCAGAGTGCCGTGCGACGGTCGGCGCGCTCGGCAACACCGATCACCAGAACGTGAAGGTCGGCAAGGCCGGGCGCAAGCGCCACATGGGCGTGCGCCCGCAGACGCGCGGCACGGCGATGAACCCGGTCGACCACCCGCACGGCGGTGGCGAGGGTTCGACCACGGCCGGGCGCCACCCGGTGACGCCGTGGGGCGTGCCGACGCTCGGCTATCGCACGCGCAAGAAGAACAAGACCTCGAGCAAGTACATCGTGCGCGGCCGCCGCCGCGGGAAGGGCAAGCAGCGATGAGCCGCTCCTCAAAGAAGGGCCCCTGGGTCGAAGAGCGCCTGATGAACCGCATCGAAGCGCTCAACGCGGCCAACAACAAGAAAATGCTGCGCACCTGGTCGCGCGCGTCGACGATCTTCCCGGAGATGGTCGGGCACACGATCGCGGTGCACGACGGCAAGAAACACGTTCCGGTCTTCATCAGCGAGTCGATGGTCGGCCACAAGCTGGGCGAGTTCGCACCGACCCGCATGTTCCGCGGTCACGCGGGATCGGGCAAGGTCAGATGAGCGCCGAGGAGGAGAAGGACGAGGTGACTGCGGACGCCGAGGGCGCCAAGAAACCGGCCGCCAAAAAACCGCGCCTGAAAAAACCGGCGAAAGCGGCCAAGTCCAAGGCAACGGCCGAGGCGACCGAGGACAAGGCGCAGGAGGCGACGGCCAAGGGCGCGCAGGCCAAAGCGGCCGGCGCAGAGGCGCCCGCGGGCGAGAAACCGGCCGCCAAAAAAGCGAGAAAACCGACGGCCAAAAAAGAGCCGGCCGCCAAAGCGCCCGCCGGCGAGTCGAAAAAAGCGAGCCGCGGCAAGGTCCCGGCCAAACCGCGACGCAAAGTCGTGCGTGCGCATGCGCGCTACGTGCGCACGTCGGCACGCAAGGCGCGCATGGTCTGCGGACATCTCCGCGGCAAGTCGGTGCAGGAGGCACGCGCTATCCTCGCCTTCACCCCTCGAGAGGTGGCGCGCGACTGGAGCAAGCTGCTCGAGTCGGCGGTGGCGAACGCCGAGAGCAACCACGAGCTGCTCGAGGAAGATCTGATCGTCCGGGAGGCATTCGCCGACGAGGGGCCCACGATCAAGCGCTTCCGGCCGCGCGCGATGGGACGCGCCACGCCGATTCGCAAGCGCACGAGCCACCTGACGATCGCGCTGACCCCGGACCCGGCGCACCGGACCACCAAGAGAGACGGCTAGAGAGAAGAAGAATGGGACAGAAGGTTCATCCAGAGGCCATGCGCGTGGGATACATCCACGACTGGAAGTCGAACTGGTTCAACGAAAAGCACTTCGCGGAGTACCTCGCCGAGGACGTCCGCATCCGCGAGCACATCGTCAACAAGCTCGCGCACGCGGGGCTTTCGAGCATCACGATCCGCAAGGACTCCAACGAACTCGAGGTCAACATCCACACCGCCCGGCCGGGCATCGTGATCGGCAAGTCGGGCAGCGAAGTGGACGCGCTGCGCCGCGATCTGCACAAGATGACCAACAAGCAGATCAAGGTGAACATCCTCGAGATCAAGCGCCCGGAGCTGGACGCCTCGCTCGTGGCGCAGTCGATCGCCGAGCAGCTGCAGAACCGCGTCGCCTTCCGCCGCGCGATGAAGCGTGCGCTGACGAGCGCGATGCGCTCGGGCGCCAAGGGCGTGAAGGTGCAGGTGGCCGGCCGCCTGGGCGGCGCCGAGATGGCTCGCACCGAAAGCTACTCGGACGGTCGCGTGCCGCTGCACACGATGCGCGCCGACATCGACTACGGCTTCTACGAGTCGCGCACCACGTTCGGCCGGATCGGCGTCAAGTGCTGGATCAACAAGGGCGAGATCATGCCCGAGGGTTACACGGGCGCAGACCTCACCGACATCACGGCACCGGCCCCGTCGAGCACCGAGCGCGACGGGCGCGGCGGTCGTGACGGCCGCGACGGTCGCGGTCGCGGTCGCGGGGGCGGCGGCGGACGTGGGCGCGGGCCGGGCGGCCCGGGCGGCGGAGGACGCGGCCCCGGCAACGGCGGTTTCGGCGGACGCGGCGGCGGCGGCGGCGGACGCGGGCCCGGCGGCGGGCGCGGCGGATCGCGCCCGGCCGGGGGTGGGCGCTGATGCTCTCGCCCAAGCGCGTCAAGCACCGCAAGCAGCACCGCGGGCGCCGCGCAGGGACCTCGCGCGGACAGGTCAAGGTGCAGTTCGGCGAGTACGGGCTGAAGGCGCTCGAGGGCGGTTGGCTGACCAATCGCCAGATCGAGGCGGCACGTGTTGCGATGACCCGCAAGATCAAGCGTGGCGGCAAGGTGTGGATCAACGTGTTCCCGGACAAGCCGGTCACGAAGAAGCCGGCCGAGACGCGCATGGGCTCCGGCAAGGGCTCGCCCGAAGGCTGGGTGGCGGTGGTCAAGCCCGGCCGCGTGATGTTCGAGCTTGCCGGCGTGTCCGAGCCGCTTGCGCGCGACGCGATCAGGCTGGCGGCACACAAGCTCCCGGTGAAGGCCAAGTTCGTCCTGCGCGAGGACTGACGACGCGATGACGGCCAAGGAGATGCGCGACATGGAGCCTGGGGAGCTGGCGAGACAGATCGCCGTCCTGCGCAAAGAGGTGTTCGGCCTGCGCTTTGCCAACGCGACGGGCGAACTCGAGAACACGGCCGGGGTCGGACGCGCCAAGCGCGACCTGGCACGGGCGCTGACGGTCGCGCGCGAGAGAGACCTCACGGGCGCGAGCAACTGAGACATCGAAGGCTGAGACGAAACGGAAGACATGGCTGACGAGCAAGAGAACGAGACGCCCGAGACCCCTGACGACGCGCAGGAGCAGCCGGCCGAGGCCCAGGCGCCGGACGCGCAGGCCGCAGCGGACGACGCCCCGGCCGAGGAGGCTGCGGCACAGGAGCCGGAGGCCGAGGCCGACGCCGAGCCGGAGGCCGACGCGCCCGAGTCCGAGGGCGGCGCCGAGGCCCCGTCGGCCGAGCCGGCCGAGGAGCTCTCGCCGAAGGAGCGCCGTCGCCGTGCGCGCTCGACGCACACGGGTGCGCCCCGGGCGCAGCGAACGCCTGAGGACCGCCACGCCGAGCGCGTTGAGGAGCGCAAGCGCAAGGCCACGCGCCGGCGCGCGCGTCGTCTGCAGGAACGCGCCAAAGCGGCCGAGCGCCGCGCTGCCGCTCCGGCGGCGGAGCCGTTGGCGCCCGTGCACGCCCCCGTCGAGGGCAGCCGCCGGGTGCGCCAGGGAATCGTCGTCTCGGACCGGGCGGAGAAGACGATCACGGTGCGGATCGATGTCGCCCGTCGCCACCGCCGCTACGAGAAGATCGTGCGCAGCTCGAGCACCCTGCACGCGCACGACGAGAACAACGAGGCGCACATTGGTGACACGGTGCGCGTGATCGAGAGTCGCCCGCTCTCGCGTACCAAGCGCTGGGCGCTCGTCGACGTGCTGGAGCGGGCGCGATGACGATGCTGAGGGCCCAAGCATGATTCAGAACGAGACTCGACTTCGCGTGGCCGACAACACGGGAGCGCGCGAGATTCTCTGCATCCGCGTGAAGGGCGGCTCGCAGCGGCGCTACGCATTCGTGGGCGACGTGATCACGGCGACCGTGAAGCAGGCGAACCCGCAGGGCGCCGTGAAAAAGGGCGAGGTCGTCACGGCGGTGATCGTGCGCACGAAGAAGCCGATCGGCCGCGACGACGGCACCTACATCGCCTTCGACGAGAATGCGGCGGTGATCATCGACGACCAGAACAACCCGCGCGGCACGCGCGTGTTCGGGCCGGTGGCGCGCGAACTGCGCGAGCGCAACTTCATGAAGATCGTCTCGCTGGCTCCGGAGGTCCTGTGATGGCCGGGACCGCCAAGCGCCGCTCGATCAAGATCCGCTCGAACGACCACGTGAAGATCACGGCGGGCAAGGACCGCGGCAAGACCGGCAAGGTCCTGCGCGTCGAACCGGCCAAGGAAAGGGTCTACGTGGAGGGCCTGAACATGGTCAAGCGCGCCGTCCGCCCGCAGCAGAGCCAGAGCACCTCGCCGCTGCCCAACGCGGCGGGCCAGCTCGGCGGGATCATCGAGCGCGAGGGGCCGATCCACATCTCAAACGTGATGCTGCTCGACGCCAAGGGCAATCCCACGCGCGTGCGCATCCAGCGCGAGGGCGGCTCGCGCGTGCGCGTGGCCAAGAGCACGGGCGCGGAGCTCGAGTGATGAGCGCGACCGCCACAGACACCCCGCCGGCACGCCTGAAGACGCGTTACTTCGAGGAGATCCGCCCGGCGCTGATCGAGCGCTTCGAGCACTCCTCGCCGATGCAGGCGCCGCGGCTCCAGAAGATCACGCTCAACATGGGCGTGGGCATGGCCAAGCAGGACTCCAAAGTGCTGAAGGCGGCGACCGAGCAGCTCGCGACGATCGCCGGTCAGCAGCCGAGCGTGCGCCGCGCGCGCAAGTCGATTGCGGCGTTCAAACTGCGCGAGGGCATGCCGGTCGGCGTGGCCGTGACGCTGCGCGGCGAGCGTGCCTATGAGTTCCTCGACCGGCTCGTGTCGATCGCGATCCCGCGCATCCGCGACTTCCGTGGGCTGAACCCGCGCTCGTTCGACGGCCGCGGCAACTACACGATGGGCCTGCGCGAGCAGATCATCTTCCCCGAGATCGACTACGACGCGATCGACCAGGTGCGCGGTCTGGACATCACGATCACCACGACCGCCTCGAGCGACATCGAAGCCTTCGCGCTGCTGCAGGCGCTCGGGATGCCGTTCGCGTCACAGGGTCGCCCCAAGGGCTATGACCCCGAGGCCGACGCGGCCGCCGATGCCGAACACGCCGAGTCCGTCGCGCAGGCCGAGGCGGACGCCGCAGCCGCAGCTGCCGCTGCAGCCGGGGCCGCATCCGCCGAGCCCGAGCCCGAGCCGGCGGCCGCCGCCGAGGAGTCCGCCGACGAGGAGCCCGAGGCGAGCGCTGAGACGGCGCCGGCCGAGGAGCCTGTCGCCGAGGAGCCTCAGGCGCCGGAGCCGGCCGCCGAGGAGGCGCCGGCGGAGACGGCGCAGGCAACCGCAGAGGCGAGCGAAGCGGAGGCGAGCGCCGAGCAGGCGCAGGACTCAGAGCAGCAGACCGACGGCAGCGACGAGAAGGAGAGCAGCGACTGATGGCCAAGACATCGCAGCGCGTCAAGCAGGCGCGGAAACCCAGGTTCAAAACGCGCGCCTATACTCGCTGCAACCGCTGCGGGCGTCCGCGTGCGGTCTATCGCAAGTTCGGGCTGTGCCGCATCTGTCTGCGCGAGCTCGCCCACAACGGCCAGATCCCGGGGATGACGAAGTCCTCCTGGTAGCGGCCGGAGCAAACCCTTCGAGACCCCCACTGAACGAGCAGCCATGTCCATGACCGATCCGATCGCCGACTTCCTCACGCGGGTGCGCAACGCGATCCACGCTGCGCACGAGACGGTCGAGATCCCGGCGTCCAAACTGAAGAGCGAGCTGGCGCGGATCCTCGCCGAGCAGGGCTACATCGAGTCCTTCGCGGTGGTGCCCCAGCCGGACGGCGGCGCCGGACAGGTGCTGCAGATCCGCCTGAAGTACACCGAGGATCGCCGCTCGGCGATCTCGGGGCTGCGGCGCGTCTCGCGCCCGGGGCGGCGCACTTACGTCGACGCCAAGCACATCCCGAAGGTTCTGGGCGGCATGGGCACGGCGATCGTCTCGACTTCGCACGGCGTGATGACCGGCCACGACGCCCGCGCAGAGGGCGTCGGTGGCGAGGTCCTGGCGCAGGTCTGGTGAGCTGAGCGATGTCGAGAATCGGCAGGCAGCCAATCCCGGTGCCGAGTGGCGTCACGGTCGCGATCGAGCCGGGCGAGGTCCGCGTCAACGGTCCCAAAGGCGAACTGGCGGAGCGCATCCCGCGCGACATCGAGGTCAAGCAGGACGGCGAGCAGCTGCTCGTGTCGCGTCCGACCGACCGCGGCGAACACCGTGCGCTGCACGGGCTCACGCGCTCGCTCGTGGCCAACATGGTCCAGGGTGTCACGGCGGGCTACGAGAAGCGTCTGGAGATCCAGGGCGTCGGCTACCGCGCGCAGCTGAAGGGCAAGAACCTGGAGCTGGCCGTCGGCTACTCGCACCCCGTGCCGATCGCAGCCCCCGACGGCATCGAGTTCGAGGTGCCACAGCCGACGCGCGTGGTCGTGAGGGGCATCTCCAAGCAGCTCGTGGGCGAGACGGCGGCGATCATCCGCAAGCAGCGCCCGCCCGAGCCGTACAAGGGCAAGGGCATTCGCTACGAGGGCGAGTACGTGCAAAGAAAGGTTGGGAAGCGCGCATGACCGTCGCGACGAAGGGGCAGCAGCGGCTCAAACGGCGTCGCCGCGTGCGCGCGAAGATCCAGGGCACGGCCGAGCGTCCGCGGGTGTCGGTGTTCCGCTCCAACCGCGGCATCTCGGCGCAGCTCGTCGATGACGTCGCCGGACGCACGCTGGCGGCGGTCAGCTGGTACGAGCCAGAGCTGCGCGACCTGAAGAAGCCCGAGCGCACCAAGCGCGCCGGGGAGACGCTCGCCGAGCGGGCCAAGGCTGCCGGCGTCTCCGAAGCGGTGTTCGACCGCGGCGGCTACCGCTACCACGGCCACGTGCGCGCGTTCGCCGAGGCAATCCGCGAGGCCGGGATCACCGTCTAGCGGCCGGCAGGCGCGCGACCGCTACCCTCTCACTCGGCCAATGTCAATCACCGTAGACAGATCAGTCAGCCCCGCAGGCCTGGACCTGCAGGAGCGCGTGGTCGAGATCAACCGCGTCGCCAAGGTCGTCAAGGGCGGGCGGCGCTTCTCGTTCACCGCGCTCGTGGTCGTCGGCGACGAGCGCGAAATCGTGGGCGTGGGCTACGGCAAGGCCAACGAGGTCCCGCTGGCGATCCAGAAGGGCGTGGAGCGCGCCAAGAAGGACCTCTTCCGCGTGCCCAAGCACGGCAGCACGATCACCCATCAGACGACCGGCGTCTTCGGAGCGGGGCGCGTCTTCCTCAAGCCCGCCTCGCCCGGAACGGGCGTGATCGCGGGCGGCGGCGTGCGCGCGGTGCTCGAGCTGGCCGGCATCCACGACATCCTCTCCAAGAGCCTCGGCACGCAGAACCCGATCAACCTCGTCAAGGCGACCGTGGCCGGCCTGCGCGGCCTGCGCACGCCCGAGGAGGTCGGCCAGCTGCGCGGCCTGTCCGTCGACAGGGTGCTCGGGCTCGGCGGCAAGGACGCAGACAGCGTCGCCGCGGTCGCGGCCGACGGCGCGCCCGCAGAGGGGGCGCCGGACGCTGTAAGCGCAGTGGCGCAGCCCGCGACGGGCGCCGAGGGCGAGGAGGCCTCCTCCTGATGGCCGAGCTCACCGTCACGCAGCGCCGCTCGCGCAACGGCGCCAACAAGAAACAGATCGACACGCTTCGCTCGCTGGGACTGCGTCGAATCGGACACACGGTTCAGGTCCGCGACAGCGAGCAGGCGCGCGGGATGCTTCACGCCGTTCGCCACCTCGTCGAGGTCAAGGAGGGCGCATCGTGAGCCCCTCGGGCGGCGAGAAGCAGGAGCGCATCGGTCTGCACAGCCTCGCGCCCGCGCCGGGCAGCCGGCGGGCACGCAAGCGGGTCGGCCGCGGCGAAGGCTCTGGCACGGGCAAGACCTCTGGCCGCGGTCAGAAGGGCGCCGGCTCGCGCTCGGGCTCCAAGCGCAGGGCGCGCTTCGAGGGCGGCCAGATGCCGATCCACATGCGCATGCGAAAGCTGCGCGGGCCGCATATGAAGAAGTCGATGCCGTTCGAGCCCTTCCGCACGCACACCCAACCGGTCAACATCGGGGCGCTCGACGAGCGCTTTGAGGCGGGCACGGACGTGACCGTCGAGGCGATGCAGGCGAAGGGTCTGGGCACGCGCAAGGACGTCCCGATCAAGGTGCTCGCCAAGGGCGAGCTCTCGAAGGCGCTGACGGTGCACGCGCACGCGTTCAGCGCCGGCGCGCGCGAGCGCATCGAGGCGGCCGGCGGCACCTGCACGCTGGTCGAGCCCTAGCCGGGCGAGCCGGCTGTGCAAGCGCCGTCGCGGAAAGGTGCATCCACTAGAATCGGCCGCTCCGCGGGCGCGAGTGCAGCTCGGCTCTGAGCCGCGGATCCCAGCCCATGCTCGCCACGATCCTCAGCGCCTTCCAGGTCGCGGACATCCGCAAGAAGATCGCCTTCACGGCGGCGATGCTGCTGATCTACCGCTTCGGCTCGCACATTCCGGTGCCGGGCGTCAACCTGACGGCGGTCAACAACATCCAGAAGGAGTTCGGCGGCTCCAACATCCTCGGGCTGCTGAACCTGTTCTCGGGCGGCGGCCTGTCGCGGATCGCGCTGTTCGCGCTGGGCATCATGCCCTACATCACGGCCTCGATCATCCTGCAGCTCCTGCAGGTGGCGGTGCCGTCGCTTGAAAAGCTCTCCAAGGAAGGCGAGGTCGGGCAGGCCCGGATCACGCAGTACACCCGCTACCTGACCGTCGGCCTGGCCTTCGCCCAGTCGATCGGCTACGTCTTCCTGTTCCACACGCTGCAGGCCAAAGCCGGCGAATCGGTCGTCAAAACGTGGGACGCCCCGCACATCTTCCTGATCGTGATCTGCCTGACGACGGGCTGCGTGCTCTTGATGTGGATCGGCGAGCTGATCACCCAGCGCGGGATCGGCAACGGCATCTCGCTGTTGATCTTCGCCTCGATCGTGGCGCGCCTGCCGAGCGGCATCCAGACGTGGTGGACCTCACAGGACCAGGTCTTCAAGGTGATGATGCCGTTCCTCGTGCTGGCAGTCGTGGCCGGCATCGTGTTCGTGCAGGAAGGCCAGCGACGCATCCCCGTTCAGTACGCAAAGCGCGTGATCGGGCGGCGCATGACCGAAGGCGGGCAGACCTACCTGCCGCTGCGCGTGAACATGGCCGGCGTGATCCCGGTGATCTTCGCGGCCAGCATCATGGCGTTCCCGCCGACGGTCGGTCAGCTGGTGAAAACGCACTGGGGGCAGTCGATCTCGGACTTCTTCTCGCCCAACGGCTGGCACTACGTGGTCGGCGAGTCGCTCTTCATCATCATGTTCACCTACTTCTACACAGCCGTCACGTTCAACCCGGTCGACCAGGCCGACAACCTGAAGAAGTACGGCGGCTTCATCCCCGGGGTGAGACCGGGCCGCCCGACGGCGGAATTCCTCGACCGTATCCTCGCGCGCCTGACGTTCCCGGGGGCGTTGTTCCTGGCGGCCGTGGCGGCGTTGCCGACGATCCTGATAGCACGCACACATCAGAACATTCCACTCGGAGGAACCTCGCTCCTGATCGTGATCGGCGTCGCGCTCGAAACGATGAAGCAGCTCGAGGCGCAGCTGATGATGCGAAGTTACGAGGGCTTCTTGAAGTAGCCGGCCGCTTGGGTCGGGGCGCGAGCCTGCCCATAATCGGGACGATCACGACAGGTCCGCGGGGCAGTCGGGAGGGCAGCCCAAGAGATAGGCTGCCCCGATCGTGTCGGAACTGAACCTGATCCTGCTCGGCCCGCCGGGCGCGGGGAAGGGCACGCAGGCCGAGCGCCTTCGTGATGACTTCGGCCTGCCGCACATCTCGACGGGCGACATGCTGCGCTCCGAGGTGGCCGGCGGCAGCGAGCTCGGCGATCGTGCCAAGCGCTACATGGAGGCCGGAGAGCTCGTGCCGGACGAGGTGATCGTCGGCATGATCACGGGTCGCGTCGGCGAGGAGGACGCTCGCGACGGCTTCCTGCTCGACGGCTTCCCGCGCAACGCCGAGCAGGCGCAGGCGCTGGCGGAGGCGCTCGAGCGGCTGGGACGCAGGCTGACGGCGGCGCTGCTGATCGAGGTTCCCGACGACGAGCTCGTGCGCCGGCTGGCGGGCAGGCGCATGTGCGTGAAGAACCCGAGCCACATCTACCACGTCGAGTTCGACCCGCCCAAGCACGAGGGCGTCTGCGACCAGGACGGCTCGCGGCTGGTGCAGCGCGACGACGACAGGGAGGAGACGATCCGCCGGCGTCTGGAGGTCTACCACTCCCAGACCGAGCCGCTGATCGACCACTACGAGGAGGCGGGCATGCTACTCCGCTTCGACGGCACGCGCGACCCGGACGAGGTGCACGCGCGGATCAGAGCTACGCTCGCCACCCTGCGCCTGGAGGAACGGCTCTAGCCCGCGTCGGGGCCGTCTGCCGGTCGCAGTCCGGCCCATGAAGCTCCGGGCGAACGGCGCGTGGGCGCGCGCCCGGGGGCCCCAGCTAAGCTGCCCGGGTGATCATCAAGAAGTCCCCCGAGGAGATCGAGAAGATGGCGAGCGCCGGCGCGATCCTGGTGGCGGCGCTCGAGGAGCTCGAGTCTCGCGTCGCCCCCGGCGTCAGCACAGAGGAGCTCGACCAGGTCGCCGAGCGCTTCATCCGCTCGCGCGGGGCGGTGCCGACGTTCAAGGGCTACCGCGGCTTCCCAGGGTCGATCTGCGCCTCGCCGAACGCGATGGTCGTGCACGGCATCCCAGGCCCCTACCGCCTGAAGGCGGGCGACATCATCTCGATCGACGTGGGCGTGACGCTCGACGGATGGGTCGCCGACGCGGCGCGCACCTTCCCGGTCGGCGAGATCGGCGCGGTCGAGCGCAACCTGCTGAGCGCCACCAGGGAGTCGCTGCTGGCGGGCGTGGCCGCATGTCGGGCCGGCAACCGCATGGGTGACATGTCAAACGCGATCCAGCGGGTGGCGGAGGGCGCCGGACTGTCGGTCGTGCGTTCGCTCGTCGGCCACGGGGTCGGGCGCAACATGCACGAGGACCCGCAGGTCCCCAACTACGGCAAACCCGGCAAGGGGCCCCTGCTCGAGGAGGGCATGGTGCTGGCGGTCGAGCCGATGATGACAGCCGGGAACGCCGCCGTGCGGGTGGGCGGCGACGGCTGGGCGATCTTCTCCCAGGACGGCTCGCCGGCCGCTCATTTCGAGTTCACGGTGGCGATCACGGGCGATGGGCCGAAGGTGCTGACCCCATGGCACCTGGACGCGGCGGCACGCGCAGATGGGCAGGTCGCGCAGCCGGCGGCGAGCACTTAGCGCAGGGGCCAGAACCCCTGGACTTGCTACCATCGGGGGTCCTGCTCGATTGAGGTCGTATATCCTCACGCGAGCATCTCCACGATCAGGTAGCGGCGGCCGTACCGGCAGCCAGAGCCAGGTCGCCGGAACAAGCCGCCGAAAGGGATCATGAAGGTACGACCGTCGGTCAAGCCGATGTGCGAGAAATGCAAGGTCATCCGCCGCAATGGCGTGGTGTTGGTGATCTGCCAGAACAAGCGCCACAAGCAGAGGCAGGGCTAGATGGCTCGTATCGCCGGCGTCAACCTGCCCCTCAACAAGCGCTCGGAGATCGGGCTGACCTACATCTACGGGATCGGCCGTGCGACCTCCAACAAGGTGCTGGCGCAGGTTGGCGTGAGCCCGGACACCTATGTACGCGACCTCACCGAGGACGAGGTGGCCAAGCTGCGCGACGCGATCGACGAGAACCTCACGGTCGAGGGCGATCTGCGGCGCGAGCGCTCGCAGGACATCAAACGGCTGCAGGAGATCGGCTGCTACCGCGGACTGCGCCACCGGCGCGGACTGCCCGTACGCGGCCAGAAGACGAAGACGAACGCGCGCACGCGCAAGGGCCCGAAGCGGATGCAGGTGGCGGGCAAGAAGAAAGCGGGGAAGAAGTAAGTGCCGGCGGCCCCGAAACGCGCCCGCGGCCGGCGCAAGCCGAAAAAGAACATCCCGATTGGCCAAGCGCACATCAAGACGTCGTTCAACAACACGATCGTCTCGCTGACCGACACGACGGGCAACGTGATCGCGTGGGAGTCGGCGGGCGGCGCGGGCTTCAAGGGCTCGCGCAAGTCGACGCCGTTCGCGGCGCAGGTGACGGCCGACGCGGCGGCGCGCAAGGGACTCGAGCAGGGGCTGCAGAAGGTCGAGGTCTACGTCAAGGGGCCCGGCTCGGGCCGCGAGACGGCGATCCGCTCGCTGCAGGCCGCCGGGCTCGAGGTGACGGGCGTCAAGGACGTCACCCCGCAGGCCCACAACGGTTGCCGCCCGAGAAAGCGCAGGCGCGTCTAGATGGCACGCGACACAGGCCCACAGTGCAAGCAGTGCCGCCGCGAGGGGCAGAAGCTGTTCCTCAAGGGCGAGCGCTGCCTGACGGACAAGTGCGGCGTGGAGCGCCGCTCCTACCCGCCCGGCGAGCACGGCCGCGGGCGGCTGAAACAGAGCGAGTACCGCGTGCAGCTGCGCGAGAAGCAGAAGGCCAAGCGCTACTACGGGGTGCTCGAGCGCCAGTTCGCGGGCTATTACGTGAAGGCCTCGCGCCAGCCGGGCATCACCGGCGAGAACCTGCTCGCGCTGCTGGAGTGCCGTCTGGACAACGTGCTCGTGCGCCTCGGTTTCGCCGCATCGCGGCGCCAGGCGCGACAGCTGATCCGCCACGGCCACTGGACGGTCAATGGCCGGCGGGTGAACATCCCGAGCTATCAGGTGCGCGAAGGCGACGTGATCGCCATCAAGGCACAGACTCCGGCCACGCAGGTGGTCAGAGATGCGACCGAGCTCACCGGACAGATTCCCGCGTGGCTCCAGGCCGACCACGAGTCACTCACGGCCAAGGTGCTGCGCAAGCCGGAGCGGCGCGAGGTCGCCGCGCCGGTGCAGGAGCAGCTCATCGTCGAGCTGTACTCGAAGTAGTAGGACCTTCCCAAGCGTGCGCCCGGTCTCGGGCGGCGCTCCCGAGCCGCCGTCGTCTCGACGACGGCGAGACACCAAAACGACGTTAGGACCCTGATGCTCGACTTCCAAATCCCCCGGATCACAAGCGAGTCCGTGGAGCAGAACCGCGGCACGTTCACGATCGAGCCGCTTGACCGCGGGTTCGGCTACACGTTCGGCAACTCGCTGCGCCGCGTGCTGCTGTCCTCTCTCTCGGGCGCAGCCGTCACGAGCGTGCGCATCGAGGGCGTGGCGCACGAGTTCTCGACGATCAACGGCGTCAAGGAGGACGTGACCGACATCGTCCTGAACCTCAAGGGCGTCGTCTGCCGCATGCACTCGGACGCCAGCGAGGTCGAGGCGCCGCTCGTCGTCAGTGGGCCTGGCGAGATCACGGCCAAGGACATCGACTTGCCGGCGGGCGTTGAGATCCTCAACCCCGACGTGCACATCGCCACGCTCGAGAAAAAAACCAAGCTCGAGCTGTACATGACGATCGGCCGTGGCCGCGGCTACCGCCCGGCGGAGGAGAACAAGTCCTCGGACCAGCCGATCGGCGTGATCCCGATCGACTCGATCTTCTCGCCGGTGCGCCGCGTGGCGTACGCGGTCGAGCAGGCCCGCGTCGGTCAGAAGACGGACTTCGACAAGCTCACGCTCGACATCGAGACGGACGGGTCGATCGACCCGCAGGCGGCGCTGCGCGAGGCCGCCGAGCTCCTGATCAGCCAGCTGGCGATCTTCACCGACGCCGACCGCATCCAGGAGCTGCGGGCTACCCCGGGCGGGCAGCTCGACGGCCACGGCCTGGCCGTGGGCGCCGGCGGCGCCCCGGCGGCGCTGCAGGGCGAGGAGTACAGCATCCTGATCGAGGAGCTGGAGCTGGGCGTGCGCTCGTACAACTGCCTCAAGCGTGCCGGCATCCAGACGGTGGGCGATCTGATCTCCAAGTCCGAGGCGGAGCTCAACGCGATCCCCAACTTCGGCAAGAAGTCGATCGACGAGGTGATCGAGACGCTTCACGCGAGAGGCTTGGACCTCCGTCAGGATTAGGGAAGAGGGCCGCTCGGCGGCCCTCTTTGATAACTAGACTTCCGCCCTGCTCATGCGACACCAGAAGACCAAACACAAGCTCAGCCGTGACAGCGCTCACCGCAAGGCGCTGCTGATGAACCTGAGCAAGGAGATCATCGAGCACGAGCGGATCGAAACGACCCAGGCGAAGGCCAAGGCGGTCAAGCCGGAGATCGAGAAACTGATCACGCTCGCCAAGAAGGGCGACCTGCACGCGCGCCGGCAGGCGCTGTCGACGCTCTCGCAGGACAAGTTCGCGGTGCACAAGCTGTTCGACGACCTGGCGCCTCGTTATGCGGAGCGCCCGGGCGGCTACACGCGCATCCTCAAGCTCGGTCCGCGCAAGAGCGACGCGACCGAGATGGTCTTCATCGAGCTCGTCTGAGGCGGCCGCTCGCGGCGGGCTGCGCGGGCGAGGAATCCGACCGGGCGGCGCGCGGATGGTCACGAAGCTGACGCTCGAGTACGACGGCGCCGGCTTCGCCGGCTGGGGGCGACAGCCGGGCATGCGCACCGTGCAGGAGGTGCTCGAGGGCGCGCTGCGCACGGTGCTCGGCGAGACCGGCACGGACGGCCTGCCGCTGAAGCTGACCGTCGCCGGGCGCACCGATCGAGGCGTGCACGCGTGGGGCCAGGTCGCAAGCTACGCCCACGAGGCGGTCGACCCGTTGCGCCTCAACGGGCTGCTCCCCGATGACGTGGCCGTGCTTGCCGCCGAGCCGATGCACGACGGCTTCGACGCGCGCCGCCACGCCCGCAGCCGGACCTACTGCTATCGGGTGCTCGGGCGCCGCTCGCGCAGCGTGTTCGAGCGAAACACCGCCTTCTGGTGGACCGGGGAGCTCGACAGGGAGCGGCTCGATGCCTGCGCGCGGCTCCTGCGCGGCAGGCACGACTTCACGGCGTTCACGCCGAGCGAGACGGAGCACAGCTGGTTTCAATGCGACGTCCAGCGTGCTGAGTGGCTGGCCGACGGCGACCTGCTCGCGTTCTGGATCGAGGCCGACATGTTCCTGCGCCACATGAACCGCGTGCTCGTCGGCACCATGCTCGACGTCGCCTCAGGGCGCACCAGCCTCGAGCACTTCGCCGGACTTCTGGACGGCGGGCCGCGCGCCGAGGCCGGGCGTACGGCGCCGGCGCACGGGCTGGCGCTGGCGAGCGTGTCCTACCGGGACGCGGCGACGAGGGCGTCCTAGCGCGTGGCCGCGGCTCGCGACAGGCCGTTCACATGGGCGGGCCGTTGCGGCCCCTATGCTGGAGCACGCGACAGATGCTGAACGTGCTGCTGACAAACGACGACGGGATCGAGGCGGACGGCCTGCAGGCGATGCGCAGCGCGCTCGTCGCGCTCGACGAGGTCAATCTCGCCGTGATCGCGCCGGACGGCAACCGCTCGGCGATGGCGCGCTCGATCACGACGCGCAGGCCGCTGTGGGTGCAGGAGACCCCGTTCGCCGACGGCACCGTCGGTTACGCGACCGACGGCACGCCGGTCGATTGCGTGCGCCTCGCGAGCCTCGGCCTGGTCGAGCACTTCCAGGCCGAGCTGGTCGTGGCGGGCATCAACCATGGCGCCAACCTAGGCGATGACATCACCTACTCGGGCACCGTCGCGGCGGCGCTCGAGGGGGTCGTGCTCGGACTGCCGTCGATCGCCGTCTCCCAGCAGTCGGGCGCGCGGGCGCTGGACTTTCGCTTCGACGGCGGCTTCGGCTTCGAGGTCGCGGCAGATTTCGTCGCGCGCCTGGTGGCGCGGATCGAGGACGTGCCGCTGCCGCCGACGACGCTGCTCAACGTCAACGTGCCGGCCGGCGAGCCGAGCGGCGTGGAGGTGACGAGCCTCGGCAAGCGCATCTACCGCGACGAGCTGAAGCTGGAGCGCGAGGAGGAGCACCGGCGCCGCTATTGGATCTACGGCTCCGATCCGGGCTTCCACGACGAGCCGGGAACGGACCTCGCGGCCGTCGCGGCGGGGCGGATCGCGGTCACGCCGATCCACTTCGACCTGACCGACCGCTCCGGCCTGGAGGCGCTGCGCGGCTTTGACCTGAACGAGCTGCTCGCACCGCCGATCGGAGATCGGCCGGCGCCCGAGGTGCAGTGAGCGGCCAGGCGGGCGCAGGCCGGACGCAGCCGGAGGCGGGCGCCGGCGACCCGCACCGGCGCGCGCAGGAGCTGCGCAAGCTGCTCGAGTACCACTCGCGCCGCTATTACGTCCTCGACGACCCGGAGATCGGCGACGACCAGTACGACGCGCTGCTGGACGAGCTGCGCACGCTCGAGCGCGAGCACCCGGAGCTGCTCACACCCGACTCGCCCACCCAGCGCGTGGGCGGCGAGCCGGTCAGCCGGCTGGAGAAGGTGCGCCATCTGGAGCCGATGCTCTCGCTCGGCAACGTCCGCTCCGAGCAGGAGCTGCGCGCATGGGTCGAGCGGATGCGAAACCACCTCGCGCGTGAGGGCATCGCCCAGCCGAGCTTCCAGTACGTGGTCGAGCCGAAGATCGACGGCCTCGCGATCAGCCTCGTCTACCGCCACGGCGCGCTCGAGCGCGGCGCCACGCGCGGCAACGGCGAGATCGGAGAGGACGTGACGCACAACCTGCGCACGATCGGCGCGATCCCGCTGCAGCTGACCGACGCGCCGGACCTGCTCGAGGTGCGCGGCGAGGTCTACATGTCGCTGGCCGACTTCACCGCGCTCAACGAGCGCCGGGCGGAAGCGGGCGAGTCGACGTTCATGAACCCGCGCAACTCGGCCGCGGGCACGATCCGCCAGCTCGACCCGGCCGACGCGGCCAAGCGCCCGCTCTCGATCTGGGACTACCAGGTCGGCGTCACCGACGGCCTCTCCTTCGAGCGTCACTCGCAGGCGCTTGCGTGGCTGCGCGAGCACGGCTTCCGCGTGAATCCGGACATCAAGCTGCTGGGCAGCGAGGAGGACGTGATCGCGCAGTGCCTCTCCTGGCAGGAGCGCCGCGGCGAGCTCGACTTCGAGATCGACGGGGTCGTGATCAAGGTCGACGACCTCGCCCTGCAGCACAGGCTCGGCTCGGTCGGGCGCGACCCGCGCTGGGCGGTCGCGTGGAAGTTCCCGCCCACGACGGCCGTGACGCGGCTGGAGAGGGTGATGTGGAACGTGGGCAAGTTCGGCGACATGCGTCCCTATGCGGTGCTCTCGCCGGTGACGGTCGGCGGCGTGCGCATCGGCATGGCGACGCTTCACAACGAGGAGGACCTCGCGCGCAAGGACATCAGGGCGGGCGAGGACGTGATCGTGCTGCGCGCGGGTGACGTGATCCCGCAGGTCGTCTCGCCCGCCCCGCACGTGGTCGAGCAGAAGCGCCGGCCACGGCGCCCGAAACCGCCGGCCAAGTGCCCGTTCTGCGCCACGCCGACGATCAAGGTCGAGGGCGCGGTGTTCACGAAGTGCCCCAACCCCGTGTGCCCGGGACGCGCCTGGCAGCTGCTCAAGCACTTCGTCTCGCGCGGCGCGATGGACATCGAGGGCCTCGGCGAGAAGCAGGTGGCGATGCTGCAGGAACGGGGGCTGGTGAGGACGGCGGGCGACTTCTACCGCCTCACCGAGCTGCAGCTGGTCGAGCTGGAGGGCTTCGGCGAGCTGTCGGCGCGAAACCTGCTGGCGGCGCTCGAGCAGTCCAAGCAGCGCCCCTTCGCGCGCGTGCTGTTCGCGCTCGGGATCGAGGAGGTGGGCGAGGTCACCGGACGCAACCTGGCCCAGCGCTTCCGCGACATCGACGGGCTCTTGAACGCCACGCCAGAGCAGATCGCAGAGACGCCGGGCGTGGGCGAGAAGATGGCGGGGCTGATCTCAGAGCAGCTGGCCGACGAGCGCATGCGCGCGCTGATCGAGGACCTGCGCGAGATCGGACTGCAGTTCGCCGAGCAGGGTCCGGCGCCGTCGGAGGGACCGCTCAACGGCAAGACGCTCGTGCTCACCGGGACACTGCCCGAGTGGTCGCGCGAGCAGGCCACCGAGAGGATCATGGCCGCCGGCGGGCGCGTCACGGGCTCGGTCTCGAAGAAGACCGACTTCCTCGTCGCCGGCGAGAGCGCCGGCTCCAAGCTGCAGAAGGCCGAGCGCCTGGGTGTGCCCGTGCTCGACGAACCCGCTCTGCGCGCGCTGCTCGTCGGCTCGGCGCCTTAGCCCGCGCCCGTGCGCGGCGGCTCCGTGCGAGCCCGCGCGCGACGCGGGCGTGCCCGGCGCGCTATGGGGGCTGTACGACGCCTAGTCCGAGTCGGCGGGGTAGGCCGGCTCCATGAACAGCAGCCAGGCGTAGTTGATGCCGAGGAAGAACAGCAGTGAGACGACGACGGCCTCGCTCTCGAGCGGCTTGAGGTGGATGCCGACGTCGGCGGCCAGCGAGGGGTGGATCGCGACGGCCGTGACGATCGCGTACAGCGGCAGCGTCAGCGCCAGCAGCGCCTGGATCCGCAGCTCGCGGTGCGGCTCCTCGTTGACATAGACAAGCGACAGGACCGTCTCGAGCATGCCGAGCCCGCCGGCGATGCCGAACGCAAGCCGCCACAGCACGGGGTGATTCTCGGAGATCAGCGAGACGAGGCTCATGATCCCGGTGATCGTGAAGTACAGCGACACCGTGTAGGCCTGGCGTCGCCTGTAGGGGAGCACGACCCATTCGCGGCGACGCTCGGCGACGACGACCCACCACAGGCCGAGCAGGGCGAACGCCGCGAGCGCGAGCGTCTCGTAGAACGTGACCTGCACGGCCCAAGCCTACCCGCGCTGCGCTCGACCGAGGATCGCGCGGCCTACGTGGCTGGGCGCTTGCCGAGGTGACGCGCGCCGCGAGCCGCTTCGGCATCGCTGTAGCCGGCGTTGGCGAGCGTGATCGTCATGTGGTCCTGGATCACGTGCGCCAGGGTGGTGGAGATGCCGTCGTTGAAGAAGGCGAAGGCGAGCAGGTGGCCGTTGGCCGCCTGGCAGTAGCCGACGAGGTTGGAATAGCCGGTCAGCGTGCCTGTCTTGCCCTGGCAGCGCCCGGCGGCGCCGGTGCGGCGCAACCGTTTGGCGAGCGTGCCGGTGCGCCCGGCCACGGCCATGCTGCCGCGAAGGATCGCGCCGATCGGGGTGGGCTGGAGCGCGACGAGCATGTCGGTGACTTCGTACACCGAGGTGCGATCCGCTTCGGACAGCCCCGAGCCGTCGACGACGCGCGGGTGGATACCCAAGAGCGAGGAGATCGTCTGGCTGACCACGGCAGCGCCGGCGGCGGTCGTGCCGGCGCCTGCGATCGCGCCCAAGTCCTTGACGAGCGTCTCGGCGAAGAAGTTGTCAGACGGCGGCAGCATCAGGGCGAGCAGCTGGGCGATCGTGGGCGAGCTGACCTGCGCGAGCTGCGCCGCGCCGGCCGGCGTGGTGGCAGCGCCGTACGAGCCGCGGACGCTTACGCGGGCGTTCTTCAGTGACGCCCAGAGCTTGCGCGCCGCGTAGGCGGCCGGCGCGTGCGCGATCTTGCGGCCGGCGCTCGCGCCACGGTTGAAGGCGAGCCCGCTGAGCGTGCCTTCGAGGAAGGGGTCGGGCCTGTACCCGCTCGAGGGCTCGCCGCGCTGGGAGTCGAAGACCGACTCGTCGCCGTAGATCGAGCCGCGCACGGCGCGGATGCCGTCGGTTTGCGTGAGCTGGGAGACGAGCGTGGAGACGCTGGCGCCAAGGCCCGAGTAGTGGCTGCGGATGAAGCCGCTGTCGCCGAAGGTCGGGTCACCGCCGCCGCGCAGGTAGAGGTCGCCTTCCCAGACTCCGCCGGGGCCGAGCTGCCCGGTGCCGAAGACCGTGGTCGACAGGCGCGCCGTCGGGCCGAGGCGCTGCAGGGCGGCGGTCGCCGTGTAGAGCTTCTGAACCGAGGCCGGCGGGCGCTGCGTCGTCGGCCGCGCCGAGTAGAGCGCCTGTTTGGTCGTGATGTCGTAGACGTAGGCGCTCGAGCGAGAGCCGGAGATCGCGATCTGGTGGGCGAGGTCGGCCTGCAGCCCGGCCAGCGTTCCCTGCGCGCCGGCGCCGGCGGCCGTGAAGGCGCCGGCCACGAGCCAGAGCGCGGTGAGGATTACGAGCGGGAGCCGGAGACCGGATGCATGTTTAAAGATCCCAAATAGCAAAATATCGATCTTCCGGCCCGCCGGTCCCCTAGAATCGACCGGAGGATGGGTAGCGTTGTCAAGCTGGAACCGACGGACGAGGCGAAGGTTGCGGCCAAGAAGCGCCGGGCGCGCAAGCAGGCCGAGGCGGCGCGCGGCGTGGGGCACGCGCCCTCGATCGACCGCCGCAGGCGTCCGCGCCGGCACAAGACGGCGCTCGTGCTCGGCGGCGGCGGTTTTACGGGTGGCGTCTACGAGATCGGTGCCCTGCGCGCGCTCGACCTGCTGGCGGTGAACTCGAGCGTGAACCAGTTCGACGTCTACGTCGGCACCTCGGCAGGCGCCTTCATCGCCGCGCTGTGCGCCAACGGCGTCACGCCGGAGGAGATGATGCGCGTCGTCACGCGCCAGGGCAAGCCGCCGTTCAAAGACGTCGACCTCAACGACCTGCTGCGCCCGAACCTGCTCGAGTTCGCGCGCAAGGGCGCCGTGCTGCCGTTCCGCGCGCTCTCGCTGGCGCGCGAGGTCGTCTCCCAACGCGGCTCGGTGTCGCTGCTCGATGTGCTGCTCGGTCTCGCCGAGGGCCTGCCCTCAGGGGCCTACACGGGCTCGGGGATCGAGAAGTACATGCACGAGGTGCTGAGCGAGCCCGAGCGCACCGACGACTTCCGCGAGCTCGCCTGCGAGCTGTACCTGACGGCGACCGACCTGGACACCTGCGAGCGCGTGGTGTTCGGCGTCGAGGGCACCGACGAGGTGCCGATCTCGACAGCCGTGCGCGCATCGGGCGCGCTGCCGATGGTCTACGCGCCTGTGCGCGTGGGCGAGCGCGAGCTGATCGACGGCGGCATGGTCTCGACGACCAATCTCGACATCGCCGTCGAGGCGGGTGCGAAGCTCGTGATCGTGATCAACCCGATCGTGCCGTTCGTCAACGACTTCGCCGACAGCGTGCGGACGCTGCGCGGCACGCGCCCGCGACGCGTCTCGGACATGGGCTTCCCCCAGATCGGCTACCAGGCGTTCAAGCTGGTCGCCCACCAGCGTCTGCACGAACTGGCCAAGACCTGGGAGAAGCGCTACCCGGGCGTCGACATCGTGCTGATCGAGCCGGAACCGACCGACGAGCTGATGTTCCAGACCTCGATGATGAACTTCACCTCGCGCGTGGAGATCGCCCGCCACGGGTTCGAGTCGGTGACCAAGCACCTGGCCGGCGAATACGACCGCTACGAGGAGATCGCCGAGGGGCACGGGATCGACATCTCGGGCAAGCGCCTGCGCAGGGTCGTCGAGCACTTCGACGCCGAGCCCGAACAGGTCAGCGCCTGGCGCAAGATCCTGGAGGGCACGACCAGCACCCTGCTGCGCCAGTCCGGCTCGGCGGGCTGAGCCGGGGCGCCATGACCGGCGTATCTCGGCGTCCTACCGATCGTACATCGACGGGATCTCCGATCGGCCAGCACGCGTGCCTCTAGCACGCCACGCTCCTTGCGTCCTTGATCTACTTAATCCTGACGCCCGGCTAGCTGTCAGCCGGCGCCGGTGACACAGCCGGCTCGGCCGGCTCTGTCGTCACGAGTTTGTCGATCGCTGCCAGTAGCCGAGACGTGGCCGCGGCATTGCGAATCGCGATGCGCACGTGACGGGGCTCGCCGAGCGCGTCCCCTTCGGCGATCAGGATGCCGGCCTGCTCCAGGCGCGCGGCGAGCTCGCCGCCGCTGAGCTCGGGGTGCGCGGCCCAGACGAAGTTGGCCTGGCTGTCGGAGACTTCGAAGCCGCGCTCGCGCAGCGCCGCGATGAGCTTCGGTCGCTCCTCGCGGACCGTCTGGACGTGGCGTTCGAGCAGCGCCGAGCAGGTGCGCAGCGCCTCGAGCGCGCCGGCCTGGGCGACCTCGGAGACGCCCAGGTCGGGCTCGAGCTCCGACAGAAGCTCGCGCGAGCGGGGACCGCCGATGGCGTAGCCGACGCGCAGGCCCGCCAGGCCCCAGGCCTTGGAGAAGCTGCGAAAGACGAGGAGATTGGAATGCTGCTCGAGCAACCGCAGCGAGTCGCTGGCGGGCTGCTCGTCGACGAACTCGACGAGCGACTCGTCCAGCAGCACGGCGACCTCGTCGGGCAGGCCGACGAGCAGGCGCTCGAGCTCGGCCGTGGCGAGCAGCTCGCCCGTCGGGTCGTTGGGGTTGGCCAGGGCAATCACGCGCGTCCCCGGCTTGTGTGCTTCGGCGAGCAGCTCGTCGACGCCGCCGGTCACGGGTGTGGCCACGCCGTGGGCGCGCCGCGCCATGATCGGATAGAGCGGATAGGAGGGCCACAGCGTGAGCAGGCGCTGGCCGGGGCCGATCAGGGCGCGCGTGGCCGAGCTCAGCAGCTCGGCGGCGCCGTTGCCGAGGATCAGGCGCCCGCCGTCGAGCTCGAGGCTGGCGGCGAGCTCGTCGTGCAGGTCGTTGCCGCGCAGGTGCGGGTAGCGGTGCAGGCCACGTCGGGCGACGAACGTGATCGCGTTGACGATCCGTGGGTTGGGCAGCTCGGGCCAGCTCGTCTGCGAGAGGTCGAGCGTGTCCACGCGCGTGAGCGCTTTGCGCCGGCGCTCTTCGGCTTCTTCGCGCAGGCCGCGGTTGACTTCCTCCTCTGACATTCCCTCGAACTGGCGGTAGTAGTCGAGCAGGCCCACGTTCCTCCTCAGCGGCGAGCCGCGGTCACGGGTTGCCGGGACCGGAGACGATGCTCGACCCGGGCCCGTGGATGATCACGAACCAGAAGGCGAAGACCACCGCGCACACGACCGCTGTGGCCCCGAACACGCGCCCGAGGGCGCCAGTGCGCTGGTCGTAGCCGGCGGCCCTGCGCACGAGGATCCAGGCGTGGTCCATCCGTCGCAGCCCCGAGAGCGCGCCGAAAAGGAACACGAACAGGGCGATGAAGGCCGCGAGAATGCCGAGGCTGACGCTGCCGGTCTGGTAGTTGACCTGCGAGCCGACCCACAGGCAGCCGATCGGGATCGGCCCCCAGCAGAGCAGGCTCAGCGCGATCATGCCGGCGAGGATCGTGTTGGCAAACGAGCCGTCGACGCGCTGGCGCTTGTCGCTGCCCCGCTTGGGCAGGGTGCGGAAGTGAACGGGGGCCGTGCCTGGGCGGCGCCCAACGAACAGCCCGCCGTTGTCGGTGGGATCGGTGCGCATCAACGCCTATGTTGGCAGCTAAGGCGCCGGGTGCCGGCGGCTAGCTCGCGTAGAGCGCGTCGAACAGGCCCGCGTATTTCTCGTTGACGACGTTGCGCTTGACCTTCAGCGTGGGCGTGAGCTCGCCGGTCGCCTGCGAGAGGTCGTGGTCGAGGATGGCGAACTTCTTGACCTGCTCGACCTGCGCGTATTTGGCGTTGGCGCGGTCGATCTCCTTCTGGAGCAGCTCGCGGACCTCGGGCGAGCGCGCGGCCGTGGCGACGTCGCAATCGCCCGGGAGCCCGGTCTTCTCGGCGAGCTGCGGCAGCTCTTCCTCGTCGAGCGTGATCAGCACGACCGGGTAGGGGCGCTGGTCGCCGTGCATGACGGCCTGGGAGATCCAGCGGCACTGCTTGAGGTCGTTCTCGATGTTGGCCGGCGTCAGGTTCTTGCCGCCGGCGGTGATGATGATGTCCTTCTTGCGGCCCGTGATCGAGAGGTAGCCGTCCTCGTCGATCGCGCCGAGGTCGCCCGTGTGCAGCCAGCCGTTCTCGACGGCGCCGAAGCTGGCGTCGGCGTTGTTGTGGTAGCCCGCGAAGATGTTCGGGCCTTTGACGAGGATCTCGCCGTCCTCGGCGATCTTCAGCTCGACGCCGGGCAACGCGCGCCCGACTGTGCCGAAGCGGTGGTTCTCCACGGTCGAGGTGGTGGCGGCGGTTGCCGTCTCGGTCATGCCGTAGCCCTCGAGCACGGGCACGCCGCAGGCCCAGAAGAATTCGAGGATCTCTTTGGCGATCGGCGCAGCGCCGCTCGTGGCATGGCGCACGCGGCCGCCGAAGATGGCGCGGACGTTCTTGTACAGCTCCTCGTCGGCTTCTTCGAAGGGTTTGCGCATCTCGTCCGGGACGTCCTCGCCGCGGTTGATCATGTCGCGCACCCTGACCCCGAGCGCGATCGCGGCCTTGGCCTTCTCCTGCTCCTGTGGCGGCTGGGCCTGGATCGCGGCCTGGGCGAGCGTGTAGATCTTCTCGAACACGCGCGGCACGGAGGGTAGGTAGGTCGGTTTGACCTCCTGCAGCTCGCCGATGATCTGCTTGGTGTCGCCGCCGAAGTAGGCGAGCGTGCCGCCGAGGTCGAACACGGCGAGCTGGATCAACAGCGCGAAGGAGTGGGCCAGCGGGAGGTACAGGTAGATGACCTCGTCGCCCTGGATCTCGCCTGCCTCGCCGACCATGTCGATGATGGCGCGGTAGTTGCCGTGCGTGAGCACGCAGCCCTTCGGTGGGCCGGTGGTGCCGGAGGTGTAGATGAACGTGAACGGGTCCTCCGGGCGCACGGCGCTGCGGCGCGCCTCGAGCTCCTCCGGGTTGCGCGTGCGCCCGCGCTCGCGCACCTGCTCGAGCGGGATCGCGCCGAGCGCCTTGACCGCCGCGGAGCCGCCGTCGCTCGGCGGGTCGATCACGATGATCGTGCGCAGGTTGGGGACCCGGTCGCGGATCGCCGCGATCTTCTCGAGCTGTTCGGCGTCCTCGCAGACGATCGCGCAGGCGTCGGAGTCGGAGATCACCCAGAGGCACTCCTCGGGCGAGTTGGTCTGGTAGATCGGGACGACCGTGGCGCCGGCCGAGGTGGCGCCCATGTCGGCATAGGACCACTCGGGGCGGGTGTTGCCGAGGATCGACAGGCGCTCGCCCGGCTGGATCCCGACGTCGATCAGGCCAAGTCCGATCTCCTGCACGATCTCGGCGAGCGTCGCGTAGCTCACGTCGTGCCAGGCGCCGTCGCGCTTGTAGCGGATGGCTGTGTTCTCGCCATGCGCCGCGGCAGCGCACGGGATCAGGTCGGCAATCGTCTGCGAACCCGTTGCCGACACAGTCGTCGACGCCGTCGCGGTGGCCTCCATCAGGACTCTCCTCCTGTCGAACTCTCGGGCATTGCGCCGGCTAGCCGGCCGACCAGCCCATGTTAGAGCGCGTAAGCGCACTTTGCGAGGCGCCGCGCCGTTGCGCGCGACCGCGTCAGATCGGATTGGGGACGTCGAGGAAGACGTGGCGCACGCCGAAGCGATCGGCGATGTGCTCGCCGAGCGCCCTCACCCCGAAGGTCTCGGTGGCGTAGTGCCCGGCGCCGATGAAGTGGATGCCGGCCTCGCGGGCGGCGGACATCACGCGCTCGGCCGGCTCGCCGGTGAGCAGCGCATCTGCGCCGGCGGCGCCCGCATCGGCGAGGTAGTCCGAGCCGGCGCCAGAGACGATCGCCAGGCGGCGGATGCGCGCGGGCCCGGCATCGAAGACGAGCGGGTCGCGCGAGGTGAGGTGGCGCACGCTCGCGAACAGCTCTTCCGCGGGGGTGCCGTCGCCGGGGAGGGTGGCGATGAAGCCGATCGGCTCGCCGCGGTGCAGGGCGAACGGCTCGAGCGAGGCCGCGCCGAGCGCCTTGCCGATCAACGCGTTGTTGCCGAGCTCTGGGTGGGCATCGAGCGGCAGGTGGTAGGCGGCGAGGCCGATGTCCGCCTCGAACAGGATCTGAAGACGGCGCTTGAGCGCGGCGTCGATCGGGCCGGGGCCGGAGCCCCAGAAGAGGCCGTGGTGCACGATCAGCAGCTGCGCCCGCTCGGCTGCCGCGCGCTCGAACAGCTCCAGGTTGGCCGAGACGCCGCTCGCCACCGTCTCCACCTGGGCAGCGCCGGGGACCTGCAGGCCGTTGGGGCCGTAGTCCTGGAAGCGGCCCGGGTCGAGCAGTCGGTCCAGCTCCTCGACGATGTCGCTTGCGGCGGCGGGCACCGGGCGAAGATACCGCCCGCCGCGGGCGCGCCGCGCGTGCGGCAGGCCGGAGATGCGCGGGGGAAGGGCCGAAGACTCCGCGCGGGCCGGCCGCTGGCGCGCGGGGTAGGGCCGGGCGGCGACGGCCGTATGGAATACTGACCGCGCATCGGGGCGTGGCGCAGCCTGGTAGCGCGCACCGTTCGGGTCGGTGAGGTCCCCGGTTCGAATCCGGGCGCCCCGATAAAATCCTTCATCGAGCGCGGATTTGCGGTACGTGCCGACTGGTCACGCGGTGGCCCTCGGCGCGCCGCCTGGCTTTCGAAGCGGCCAGAAGCGGGCTCAGGACGGTCGGTGCTTGCGCGATGCTGCGGGTCGTTGGCGCGATTGGGGTTATGCCGCGCTCCGGTCTCCTTGGTATCCAGCGGGGATGATCGTCTGCACCAGGCCGGTGACGACGTCATACACGTGTCCGGAAACCGCGATGCGCGGGGAGATGGCTCCTTCGGACCGGAGGCGCTCCACGTCGTGCGTCACGGTCGCGATGGGATCGAGGATGGCGTGCTCCCGCAGGATCGACTCATCAGCACCGATCCGATCGGCGTAGCGTCGACGGAAGGCGTCGTCTGCGAGCGCGCCCGCCCCGCACTGGGTGTGGTGGATCACTGCGACCTCGAACAGCGGGCCGTCCTGCAGTACGTCCTCGGCGATCTGGCTGATGAAGGCCACGTCGTTGATCACCTCTTGGGTGACCCGCCCGCCGACGTTGCGCACGACGATCGCGTCGCTGAGGCCGAGGCCGAGGAAGTGCGCGGGGTCGACGCGAGGGTCTAGGCACGTGATCACGAACAGGCGCAGGTTGGGGAAGACGACGGCGCCCTCGTGACCGCCGGCGGCGGCGAAGGTGTCGTTGCGCTCGCGCGCGCGATCGATGCTGGCGGTGGTCATGGTGGTGCTCCCTTCGTAGCGATGGGTTTGCTCGGTCAGGCGCGCGACGGGCCGGCTGTCGGCACTGCGCGCGGTCCGCTCTCGCGCAGCCCGATCCGGTCGTGCAAGCGGCGTAGCGGCTTCGGTGCCCACCAGTTCCACGAGCCGAGCAGCTCCATCAGTGACGGCACCAGCAGGGCGCGGATGATCGAGGCGTCGATAAGCACCGCCAGAGCGACGCCGAGGCCGAGCTCCTTGATGAACACCAGCTGGGACGTCGCGAACGCCCCGATCGCGACCGCGAACAGGACCGCTGCGGCCGTGATGATCCTCCCTGTTCGCTCGAGTCCGACGGCGACTGCCTCGGAGTCGGAGACTCCGCTGTCGCGCGCCTCTTTGATTCGCGACAGCAGAAAGACTCCGTAGTCGGTCGCCAGCCCGAAGGCGACGGCGGCGAGGAAGATGGGCTGGGTGGCGTCGAGCGCGCCCTGGCCGGTGTATGACAGCAGGCCTTCGAGGCGGCCGTCCTGGAAGATCAGCACCAGGATCCCGAGCACGGCGCTGAGGCTGAGCGCGTTCATCACGACCGCCTTGATCGGCAGGACGACCGATCCCGTGAACAGGAACAGGACGATCAGCGTCGCCGCGACGATTAGCGCGAGCACAGTAGGGAGATGAGCGCCGAGACTGTGCTCGAGATCGAGGAAGCCGGCCGTCTGGCCGGCGACGCCGACGTAGACCGGCGCATGGATGGCGCGGATGTCGCGCACGAGCTGCTTGGTCGGCTCGCTCAGCGGCCGTTGCACGGGGGCGACGGCGAGCAGCGAATCGTTCGGGCCGGCCGGCTGCGCCGGGGCGACCGCGGAGACGTTCGGTAGCCGCCTGATCTGCGCACTCACGGCCTTGACCTGCGGGGAGCTGTACGAGGCGCCGACGACGACCTCGACCGGCGAGGTTCTGTTTGGTGGGAATTCGCGCGCGAGCGTGTCGTCGACCTGACGCGCGCTGGCGCTGTGCGGGAGCACGCTCGCGGTGACGCTGATGAACTTGATGCCGGTGAACGGAATCCCGAGCGCGATCAGCAGCGCGGCGCTCAGCATCGCGACGCGTCCGGGGCGGCGCATCACGAATCGCGACAGGCGGTACCAGCTTCCGCTTTGCGCGGGCCGCGCATCGCGGTCCGCCGCCCGCTGCAGCCACGCGGGCGCGAGCGCGTTGACGCGCGGACCGAGGATGGTCAGCAGCGCCGGCAGCACCACCAGCGCCAGCGTCGCGGCGACGACCGCGACGACGGCTCCCGCGATGCCCATCGAGTAAAGGAACCGCTGCGGGAAGATCGCGAGCGATGCGATCGCAGCCGCGACAGTGAGAGAGCTGAAGAGGATCGTCCGGCCCGCCGTCTGCATCGTTCGGCTCAGTGCCTCGACGCCGAACCCCGACGTCACGGCCTCCTCGCGGTAGCGCGAGACCATGAACAGGCTGTAGTCGATCGCGAGCCCGAGGCCCAAGCCCGTGACGAAGTTGAGCGAGAACACGGACAGGTCGGTGAAGCTCGCGACAATCCGCAGCGCGAAGAACGTCGCGACGATCGCGACGCCGCCGAGCAGCGGCGGCAACAGGGCAGCGACCAGTGAGCGGAAGAACAGCAGCGAGAGCAGGAAGATGAGCGGGAACGCGAACAGCTCGGCGCGGGCGAGGTCCTGGCCGACCTGTTTGTTCGCTTGAGCGTTCGCGATCTGTTCGCCGCCGAGCCGCACGCCCGGCTGCCCGGCGAACCGATCCTCGATCCGCTGTGTGGCGTCTTCCAGCTGCTTGTCTGAACGCGGCTTGAAGTAGGCGATGACGTAGGTCGAGCGCCGGTCGCGCGAGACCATCGCCGGATCGTGCGTCTCATAGAAGCTGACGGCGCTCGCGACGTCGGGCTCGGCGCGCAGCTGGTCGGTGACCTGCTCGACGCGCCGCTCGACCGCGGGGGTCCGAACGTCGCCGGCGCTCACGATCGCGACGATCCCGGGCTCGACCTGGCGGCCGGCCGCTGCCTCGAAACGATCCGTGGCCTGGACCGACTGCGTGGCCGGGTCGTCGGCCCCGTAGGGGCTCATGTGCTTGGCGACGCCCAAGCCGAATGCGCCCGCGATCGCCGTGACGAGCACCGCGACGAGCAGCACCCGGCGGCCGTTTGCGTGGATGAACGTGGCGAGGTTGGTGAGCATGGCGTCTACTCCTCTTCGGGCTCGGCGGCGAGTTGACGTTCGGTCGACTCGCACCATTTGATGGTCCACTCGGTGAGGCCGATCCCCATCTGCAAGGTCAGATAGGACCCGGCCGGTCCCTTGCGCGCGTGCGGCTCGATCGAGCGCAGGTGTGCGAGGTCGTGCTCTTCGCGCCTGCGTATCGCGCGGACGATCTCGATCCGCCGCTCGGGCAGGCTGTCCGAGAAGAACAGCTTCAGCATCCCCTCGTCACGAAGCTCGTACGACGGCTCGTCGTCTGCTCCCAGCCAGTGCTCGAGCACCGCTTTGCCGGCCGCGGTCAGGTCGTACTCCGTGCGGGCGCGCCCGCCGGATGGCTTCGGCTTACCCCGGACGAGCCCTTGGTCTTCGAGGCGCTTGAGCTCGGGATAGATCTGGCCGTAGCTCGCGGCCCAGAAGTAGCGCGCCGTCCTATCTACGAACGTCTTGATCTCGTAGCCGGTGCGCTTACCGAACGCGATCATCCCGAGGATGACGCGGCCGGTCGGGCTCAGTTCGACGTCCGGCAAATTGGGGTCTGGCAGGGACATATCTCGGAATGATATATCACAACGATGTATGTATCAACCCCGGCGCTGGCGTGTGGCAGTTGATTCGTGATGGACCACCAACGTCAACTCGTCGTGGTCGTGGAGAACCACCCAACGGCGGGAACCAGTGGGTCGCGACAGTGAGAAACACTGCGTCAGGCTCTCCGACTTCCGTGGTGGCCGCGAAGGCTTACGCGATGTGCGCCTCGCCATAAGCGCCTGACGCGAACCGCGGCGCTAGCGCGAACCTAGGCGCGGACCTTCTCCGCGAATCGCTCGCGGGCTGCGAGCGTGCGCAGGTCGGTCGTGTCGTCCATCTGGGCGCCAGAGGGTCGAACCTCTCCGACAGCTTCGCTGAAAAGCTCGGCCGAGGGCGCTGCCGCGGATGCTGCCTTAGGCGATCGTCGTCAGCCGCCGTTTGGCGAGATGTTCTGGTTCAGACAGAACACGTTGTCCGGGTCCCACTCGCGCTTGACCGCCACCAGCCGCTCGTACTTGTCCGGGCCGAAGGATTCCTTCAGGCGCGCCACGCCCTCGTCGGGCTCGATGAAGTTGGGGTAGGTGCGACCGATCCCGAATGCCCTCATCGCCTCGGCGAAACCGCGCGCCCACGCGGTGTTCTGGTCGTCTTCGGCTGGGTCCATCCACATCGACAGGCAGAAGTACATCCACGGCGCGTCGAGGATGCTCAGAGCGACGTCGTCGCCGGAAAGGCGCCCGACAGCGCCTCCCATCGGGGCGAGGATCAGCTGACCGAACGGCGCCGGCAGCCGCTCCGCGTGCTCGACCACGAGGTCGATCGTCTCGTCGGACAGTGCCCTCAGCCAGTCCACCTTGAAGTACTCGCGGATGCCGTGCGGGTTGCCGGCGTCGAGCATCTGCTGCAACGCCGTGTAGGGCATCGGCTGGATCATGTCGAGCGCCGGCGACCCGAACTCGCGCAGCGGCGCTGCCGCCGCTTGGCCCTCCTCGACGTCGCCCACATAGCAGTAGATGACGCCCACGGCCGGCTTCCCACGGACCTCCTCCGGCACGAAAGGCTCCGGCGGCGCGCTGATCAGCGCCACGCCGCCGCCGATCTGCTCGGGCGCAGCTTCGATGAAGTCGCGGTAGTTGCGGATCACGGCCGCCGCCTCCGAGCGCGGGTACGCGAGCATTCCCGCCGTCAGGATCGGCCCGACCGGGTGCAGCGCGAACTCGAACTCCGTCACCACCCCGAAGTTGCCGCCGCCGCCGCGCAGCGCCCAGAACAGCTCGGGGTTCTCCTCGGCGCTGGCCCTGACGATGCTTCCGTCCGCGGTCACCACCTCGGCGGAGATCAAGCTCTCGCAGGTCACGCCGTACGTGCGCTCGAGCCAGCCGCTTCCGGAGCCCAGCGCAAGCCCGCCGACGCCGGTGTCCGACACCCGTCCGCCGGTGACTGCGAGGCCGTGCTCCTGGGTCGCCGCATCCAGCTCCCCCCACAGGGTGCCGCCGCCGACTCGTGCGGTGCGCGCCTCGGGATCGACCTCGACGCGGTTGACGCCACGCAGGTCGATCACTATGCCGTCGTCGCAGGAGCTGTATCCGGGCGTCGAGTGCGCACCGCAGCGCACAGCGACGACGAGGCCGTTGGCGCGCGCGAAGGCCAGCGCGGATACGACGTCCGCGCTGGAGCTGCAGCGCACGACGGCCGCTGGGCGGCGGTCGACCATGCCGTTCCAGACCCTGCGTGCCTCCTCGTAGCCGGCATCGTCGGGTGTGATCACCTCACCGGAGATGCGCGTGCGGATCTCCTCGGCTCGCAGTGCTACGGCGTCTGACTGGCTCATTTGAGCACCCCCGTGGCTCGCGGTGTCGGTCCGAGTCGGACAGTAGATCACGGGCGCTTTGAATGTGCAAGAACCATGCGCTCGATCAAGGCGGCGGTGAGCCACCACGGCGGCGGACGGCCGCTGCCGGGGGACTCCGGAACGGGGCCCGCCGCGCCTTCCGACGGGAGTAATCTCTAGGAGGTGAGCTCGGACCCTCGCAGCAACGGCCGCGCTGGCAACCCGCGGCGTTCGGGCTCGGTCGCCGTGGTGGGCGGTGGCTTCGGAGGCGTCGGCGCCGCAGTGATGCTGCGCCGCGCGGGCTACCACGACGTCACGGTCTTCGAGCGCGGGGAGCGAGTCGGCGGGGTCTGGAACCACAACACGTATCCCGGCGCGGCCTGCGACGTCCCATCGCACCTATACGAGTTCTCGTTCGAGCCGAACCCATTCTGGTCGCGCCGCTACGCGCCCCAGGCCGAGATCCAGGCGTACCTCGAGGACGTCGCCCGGCGTCACGGGGTCCTGGAGCAGATCAGCACGAGCACGGAGGTGACGCGAGCGCGCTGGGTGCAGGAGCGCAGCAGGTGGGTTCTCGAGACGAGCGCCGGGGTGCACGAGGCAGACATCCTGATCACCGCCTGTGGGCAGCTCTCGGTGCCGAAGCTGCCGCCGATTCCGGGCCTCGACAGCTTCGAGGGCCCCGCATTCCACACGGCCGAGTGGCGCCACGACGTCGAGCTCGCCGGCAAGCGGGTCGCCGTGATCGGGACCGGCTGCAGCGCGATCCAGGTCGTGCCGGCCATCCAGCCGAGCGTCGGTCACGTCGACGTCTACCAGCGCTCGCCCGGCTGGACCCTGCCGAAGATGGACTACGCCTACAAGAGGCGCACGCAGCGCCTGTTCGAGCGCTTCCCCGTCTTGCAGCGGCTCGACCGCGCCGCGATCTTCGCCTTCATGGAGCTCGGCGCGCTGGGGATGACCAGTCAGCGCTGGCTGCTCGGCGCCTTCCGCGCGCTCGGGCGAGGCCAGATCAACAAGGCCATCAAGGACAGCGAGCTCCGTGCCAAGGTGACCCCGACCAGCGAGGTGGGCTGCAAGCGGATCATGCTCACCGACGATTGGTATCCGGCGCTCGCCCAGCCGAACGTCGAGCTCGTGACCGACCGGATTGCCGAGGTGACCCGAACCGGGATACGCCTGGAGAACGGCACCGAGCGCCCGGCCGACGTGCTCGTGCTGGCAACCGGCTTCAAGACCCACGGCTTCGTCGCACCGATGGAGATCGTCGGCGCGCATGGCCACACGCTCGCCGAGCAGTGGGCGGACGTGCCGCGCGCGTATCTCGGGATGAGCGTCCCCGGCTTCCCCAACATGTTCCTGCTGTACGGACCCAACACGAACGGCGGCACCGGCTCGGTCGTCTACGTGATCGAGTCAGGAGTCGGCCACGTGATCGCGGCCCTGGACGAGCGCGAGCGTGCCGGCGCGAGCCAGATCGAGATCCGACGCCAGCGGGCCGAGGAGTTCGACCGCGAGCTGCGCGCCGCCCTCGCCGGAACCGTCTGGCACAGCGGCTGCACGAACTGGTACGTCGATGAGAACGGCAACGATCCGAACCAGTGGCCCTGGCTGTGGAGCACCTATCGCCGACGAACCGGCCGGATCGAACCGGGGACGTATGAGCTCACCGCGCCCACGCCCGACCGCGCGCCGACCGCCTGAGCAGCCGACGTGAGCGCAGAGCAGTCTGCACTTCGTCTTGTGGCCGTCGATGAGCTCGGCCCCTCGCAGGTCACCGTCGTCGACGGAACACCCCATGGCACGCTCGCGGTCGGCATCAGCGCGAGCGAGCCATTCGCTGTGTCCAACCGCTGCCGCCACCTGTTCGCTTCGCTCGGAGAGGGGAAGATGACGAGCGACGGCTGCCTGCAGTGCCCATGGCACGCCGCGCGCTACGACGTCGCAAGCGGCAAGATGGTGCGGGGCCCGCAGGGTGCGTTCAAGCCACTGGCCGGAGTCATCAAGGCGACAGCTGGCTCGATCCCGCTGAAAACGTTCCCGGTCGAGCTGCGTGACGGGGCGATCTGGCTGGTCGGCTGACCCCCGGCGGGGCTCAGAGCTTGTTGGCCCACCCGCTGCAGCGCCCCCCACACGGCATCTGCGACCCGCGCTTCGCCGCCGTGCGCGACGCGTTTGCGGCGAACATGGACGAGGAGATCGGGGCGGCTCTGCTCGTCAGCATCGACGGCGAGGTGCTCGTCGATCTCTGGGCCGGGTGGGCTGACGCAGCCCGCACACGACCGTGGAGCGCCGACACGGTCGTCGACGTGTTCAGCTGCGGAAAGGCCTTCGTCGCGCTCACCGTGCTGTCGCTCGGGCTCGATCTCGATGCGCCTGCGTGGCAGGAGGCGACGCTCAGCCAGGTGCTCTCGCACCAGGCCGGGCACCCGGCCGTGCGCGCCGACGTGCCGGCCGAGGCGATCTACGACTGGGACTGGATGGTGCGCGCGCTCGAGTCCCAGGAGCCCTGGTGGGTGCCGGGCAGCGAACACGGTTACCACGTCAACACGTTCGGCTTCCTCTGCGGGGAGATCGTCAGGCGTGCCACGGGCGAGTCGTTGCGGACCCGCTTCGGCCGACTCGCCGGCGACGCGGCCGGCGTCACGTTCGGCGCCCCGCCCGGCACCGACGTCGCCGAGTTCGTCTTCGACATGGGCGACGACGCGTCCGCCGAGGCCCCCGCAGCGATGAGCGAGGCGCGGCGGTTCCTGCTGGCACGCACGTACCTCAACCCGCCCGGGCTCTCGGGTCTGGGCACGGTCAACTCGGCGGCGTGGCGAGCGGCCGAGATCCCGAGCGCGAACTGCCACGCCAGTGCGCGGGGCATCGTCGCCGTCTATGCGCGCATGCCCGAGCTGCTCGGCGCCGACGTGCTCGCCGAGGCGACGCGGGCATGGTCGGACGGACCCGACGTCGTGCTCAACCGCCACACGCGCTTCGGCCTCGGCTTCCAGCTCACGCAGCCCGACCGACCGCTTGGCCACGGCCCGCGTGCGTACGGGCACTTCGGCGCCGGCGGCTCGCTCGGCTTCCACGATCCCGACAGCGGCCTCGTGTTCGCATACGTCTGCAACCGCTGCGAGGGACGCCGGTGGCAGACCGATCGCAACCGCAGGCTGCTCGACGCGCTGGCGAGCGCGCTCTGACCGCGCGCTCCGCGGGCGCGACTGAGCGCCGCTCGCCGCATACTGCAGGCATGAGCAGCTCGCAGCTGAGCCTGGTCGCGTCGGTCTTCCTCGCCTCTGCCGTCGAGGCCGTCGAGGCGCTCACGATCGTGCTCGCCGTCGGCACGACCAGACGGTGGTCCTCGACGCTGCTGGGCGTGGCCGCGGCCACGTCGATCCTGGCGCTGCTGACCGTCGGGCTCGGCCCAGCGCTCGTGCTGCTTCCGATCGACACGCTGCGGGTGCTCGTCGGCGCGCTGCTGCTCGTGTTCGGGCTGCAGTGGCTGCGAAAGGCGATCCTGCGCGCCTCGGGCCTGCTCGCCCGCCACGATGAGCTCGCCGCGTTCGCGCGCGAGTCGCGCTCGGCGCGCGAGGCCGCGCTGCCCACGCAGAGCTTCGACGGCTACTCCTTCGCCATCGCGATGAAAGGCGTCCTGCTCGAGGGGCTCGAGGTGATCTTCATCGTGCTCACCTTCGGCGCCAGCCAGCACCGCGTGCCGCTTGCCGCGCTCGCCGCCCTCGCCGCCTTGCTGCTCGTGATCGCCGTCGGGCTGCTCGCCCGGGCCCCGCTCGCACGCGTCCCCGAGAACACGATGAAGTTCACCGTCGGCGTGCTGCTTACCACGTTCGGGGTCTTCTGGGGCGCCGAGGGCGCCGGCGCCTCGTGGCCCGGGGACGAGGCCGCGCTGCCGCTGCTCGCGCTCGCGATCGGCGCGTGCTCGCTGGCGATGGTCGGCGAGCTGCGCCGCCAGCGCGCTCGCGTCGAGCCGAGCTCCGGCGCCACGGTCGAGGTGAGCTGAGTGGCGCGCGCCTTCCTGCTTGGAGCCTGGGAGTTCCTCGTCGGCGACGACTGGCCGACGGCGCTCGGGGTCGTGCTCGCGCTGGGCGCCACCGCGGTGGTGGCGAGCACCGACGTCGCCGCCTGGTGGCTGATGCCGCTCGCCGCGCTCGTGCTGCTGAGGTGGTCGCTGCAGCGCCGCGCGCGCTCGCTCGCGCGGCGGCGCCTGGACGCGCCGAGCTAGGGCGCGGCCGTGAACACGTCGGGTCCGAACGTGCTCGTGACCGTGGCCGCATCGGCCAGGCGCGGGAGTTTCAGCAGCGTCTCCCAGCTGGCCAGCGAGGAGTAGTGGTTGTACTGAGTCGTGCTGACCGTGCCAGGTTTGATGAACGGCGACAGCAGCACCGCCCCCACGCAGCCGCCGCCGGGGCCGGTGATGCCGGGAAACGGTGAGCCCGGCCCCAGTTCCTCGCCGCAGCAGGCTTCCGTTTCGGAGTTCTCGGCCTCGTCGAAGGTGATCTCGATCAGGCCGTTTTCTTTGTATGCCTGCGAGGCCATGATCTTCGGCACCCACGTTTCCAGGAAAGCGTCGATGTCGGCCAGGGCCGAGGCGCCGCTCGGCTGGTTGGTGCACGGGAAGTCGTGCCCGTCGTTGCAGAGATTGGGCGTGATGAAGGAGAACTTCGGCGTTTTGGCCAGTTTTAGGAGATCGGTGGCGAGCCCGGTCTCGCCACGCAAGGCTGCGGCCGGCATCGCGCCCGTCGGCGAGCCCAGCGCGACCACGTGCTTGTCGCAGTATTTCTGTTCGTCGATCACCGAGTGGAAGTACACGAACGGGTTGTGCCGCGTGGCGTAGCCGTCCCCGGCCTCCGCTTTCTGGGTTTCATCCTGCGTGTTCAGCGCCGGGTGCCCGCATGCGGCGGCCTCGCGGTTCGGGTCGTTGCCCATGTCCTCCTGGTAGGTCTTCCAGGATTTTTTCTTGGCCGAGAGCTGCGTGCCGATGTTCGGCACTTCGGCCGGATAGACGCAGCCCGTGCCCGTCACGACGCCGCTCGAGAGCATCGTGGCGCCTTTGAAGTCGTCGAAGAACTGGCAGTCGCCCTGGTTCTCGGCGTTCGGCGGCTGGCCCGAGACGAGCGCGATGTAGTTGGGGGCGCTGACGTGCGCCGTCGCGTAATAGTTTTCGAGCAGGGCGCCTTGTGAGGGCAGCGTGCTCGCCAGGTAGGGGTCGGCCGCCGGTTCGCCGAAGGTCGAGACGTAGCCCTCGTTCTCGAGCACGATCACCCAGACGTGTTTGATTTTCGGCGGCCTCGTCACGGCCGAGGCGCTCGCGGCGAGCAGGCCCAGCGCGCAGGCAGCCAGCGCCAGGGACAGCGCGAGCCTCGCGACGCGCAGCCCGCGCTCAGATCGCCGCCTCCTGGCGGCCATAAAAATGGGAGAAGACGCGAATCTGCCGGACATGGCCCGGCTCACCTAGGGCGTCGTGGCCGCGCCGACCGGCGCCGGCGCGTCGGCGATCGTGGGCGGGTTCAGGAAGGCCGGCGATTCGAGGTCGAGGAAGTCCATGACCGTCTTGGCGTTGGCATCGCGATACGTGAGTCGCGGCAGGTTCCACTTGGCCTCGACCGTGGCCAGGAAGGACGTGTGATCGTGCAGCACGTTGGTGACCGCGTTGGGCTTGGAGTAGGGCGAGGCGACGATCGCCGGCACGCGCGGGCCGTAGATGTTGTAACCGCCGGGCACATCGCCCGGTCCGAGATCGGGCGGGATCGAGTCGGGCGCGATCGCGGCCGGGGGCGGCATGTGGTCGTAGTAGCCGCCGTGCTCGTCGTAGGTGTAGAGGAGCAGCGTGCGCGGCCAGGCGGGCGAGGCAAGGATCGCTTTCACGACCTGGGAGGCCCAGTACTCCCCGTAGGCCATGTCCTGAGGGTTCTCCTCCGAGCCGCCCGTTTCGCCGATCTTCGCGCCGACCGCTTCGAGCCCGGGCAGTTCGGAGAGCGGGCCGCCCACCTCTCCGGCCACGCCGAACTCCGGGTCCACGATCGAGACCGACGGCAGGTTGTTGGCCGCGAGGTCGACGAAGAACTGCGCGATCGGGGAGAGGTTCGATGGGTACTTTTCGACCGTCGAGCCGATCACGCCGACCGAGGGCAGGTCGGTGAAGTAGTTGCGCCAGCTGATGCCGTAGTGGTGCAGGCGGTCCCAGATCGTGCCGTTCGGGGGCGGTGGGTCGAGCAGGCTTTCCGTATCGGTCGAGATGTTGCCGTAGGCCGTGCCCGCCATCAGGAAGCGGCGGTTGGGGTAGGTCTGGCAGGGCGCCGAGCCGAACCAGCGGTTGGCCACGCAGAAGGTGCGCGCAAACGAGTAGGCGAACGGCAGCACGTCCGGGGTCCAGTAGCCCATCGGCTGGACGTCTTCGACCGAGCGGACGAAGCCGTCCATTTTCCCTTCGTCGATCTGCTGGTGGGTGGCGTTCCAGCTCTGGGAGACGTGCTCGCCCTGTGCCGTGGTGGTGAAGGGAAACGAGCGCACGGCGGCGCCTTCGGCGTTCGGGTTGCTGTTCGTGGCGAGGCCTTTCGCGTTGAACTTGAGCCCCCGCGCCTTGGGCTGGCCCGAGTGTGCGAGCGCGCCGAGCAGGTTGTCGAAGGAGTGGTTCTCCATCATCACGACCACGATGTGGTCGAACGGCATCGCCTCGTTGACCGTTCCGGCCGGCACCTTCGGGTTGGGCAGGCTGTCCGGCGGGCGCACGATCGCGCCCATCGCCACGGCGGCGCGCAGCAGCGGGCTGCCCGCCGAGACGGCGAGCGCGGCCGAGCCGCCGAAGCGGACGAGCTCGCGGCGCGTCAACGGCCGCTCGAGCCCCTTTTTCAGGTCCCAGGTCCCCACGCAGGAGACTCTCTACCCCGTTTGTCGCTTTTTTAGTTACGAATTTGTTTCCGGCTGTAGGGACGCCTGCTCGGGCCGTCGGTCCGCCTTCCGCCGCCCCGGCGAGGCTGCTCTCGAGTCTGCCCGGAGCCCGCCGCGCCGCCGGGCGATGACGCCTCGCGGCCGATCGCGCCGCTCTCGTACGCTTAGTCCATGTACAGGTCCACTCCATCCGGCATCGGCGAGCTGCTGGCCACCCGCGCCGGCGAGGAGATGGCGCTCAACGACAGTTACCTGAACCCGCAGATGGGGCGAATCCTGCGTACGCTCGGCTTCGAGAAGTCCTGGCGCCGGGGCGAGGGCGCACACCTGATCGACGAGCGCGGCGAGCGCTACCTCGACCTGTTCGGCGGCTACGGCGTGTTCGCGATCGGCCGCAACCACCCGGAGGCGATCGCGGCCATGCAGGAGACGATGGCGGCGGGCACCGCCAACATGCCACAGCTCGGCGTGACGCTGCTGAGCGGCGTGCTCGCCGAGCAGCTGCTCGCACGCGCGCCCGACAGCGTCGCGGCGATGGTGCCCGCCAACACGGGCACAGAGGCGGTCGAGGCAGCGATCAAGGTCGCCCGGGCCGCCACCGGGCGCCGACGCATCCTCTACACCGAGCACGCCTTCCACGGGCTCACGCTGGGCTCGCTGTCGATCAACGGCAACGCCGAGTTTCGCGACGGCTTCGGCCCGCTGCTGCCCGGCTGCGACCCGGTCCCGTTCGGCGACCTCGAAGCGCTGCAGCGCGAGCTCGAACGCGGCGACGTGGCCGCCCTGATCCTCGAGCCGGTGCAGGGCAAGGGGGTGAACCTGCCGCCGCCCGGCTATCTGCAGGGCGCGCAGGAGCTGTGCCGCTCCGCGCAGGCGCTGTTCGTGTGCGATGAGGTCCAGACCGGGATCGGGCGCACCGGTCGCTTCCTCGCGCTCGAGCACTGGGGGCTCGAGCCGGACATGGTCTGCCTGGCCAAGGCGCTTTCCGGCGGGCTCGTGCCGATCGGCGCGCTGCTCGTCTCGCGCAAGGCCTTCGACAGGGTGTTCGACGGGATGGAGCGGGCGGTGCGCCACGGCTCGACCTTCGGCGGCAACGACCTCGCGGCGGCCGCCGCGCTGGCCACGCTGCGCGTGCTCGACACCGAGCGCCTGAGCGAGCGCGCCGAGCGCCTGGGGGCGCTGCTGCTCGAGCTGACCCGTCCGCTGGTGGAGCGCTACGAGGTCGTGCGGGACGTGCGCGGGCTCGGCCTGATCTGGGCGATCGAGTTCGGCCCGCCCTCCGGCCGCGTCGGCCGCGCGCTGTGGGAGACCGTCGAGCGCCGCCAGGCCGGCCTGTTCTCGCAGCTGATCACGGTGCCGCTGTTCCACGAGCACCGGATCCTCTGCCAGGTCGCCGGCCACCGCATGAACACGATCAAGGCGCTGCCGGCGCTGGTCGTCGAGGAGGACGAGATCCGCCGCTTCGCGGATGCCCTCGAGCAGACGGTGGCGGCGGCCGAGCACTACCCGGCCGCGCTGGCCCGCTTCGGCGCGCGCACAGGCCTCAGGGCCGCGCGCCTGCGCCGCTAGCCTTACGCGCCGTGCCCACGCCCAGAGATGACATCCGCAACGTGGCGATCGTCGCCCATGTCGACCACGGCAAGACAACCCTGGTCGACGCGATGCTGTGGCAGTCGGGCGCCTTCCGCGTCGGCCAGGATGTGGCCACGCGCGTGCTCGACTCGATGGACCTCGAGCGCGAGAAGGGCATCACGATCCTCGCCAAGAACACCTCGCTGCACTATCGCGACGTCAAGCTGAACATCATCGACACGCCCGGGCACGCCGACTTCGGCGGCGAGGTGGAGCGCGGGCTGACGATGGTCGACGGCGTGCTGCTGCTCGTCGATGCCTCCGAGGGGCCGCTGCCGCAGACGCGGTTCGTTCTCCGCAAGGCGCTCGAGGCCCGGCTGCCGGTGATCCTCGTCGTCAACAAGGTCGATCGCACCGATGCGCGCGTCAGCGAGGTCGTCGACGAGGTCTATGAGCTGTTCCTCGACCTCGATGCCGACGAGCACCAGATCGAGTTCCCGATCGTCTACTGCAACGCCAAGGCCGGCCAGGCGTCGCTCACCTACGAGCCGGGCGAGTCCTTGGACTCCCCCGACCTCGCGCCGCTGCTGGACCTGCTGCTCGAGCACATCCCGGCGCCCACCTACGAACCCGACCACCCGCTGCAGGCGCTCGTGACGAACCTCGACGCCTCCCCATACGTCGGTCGCCTGGCGATCTGCCGAGTGCGCAACGGCACGATCCGCAAGGGCCAGCAGATCGCATGGTGTCGGGCCGACGGCTCCGTGCGCCGCGCGCAGGTCGCCGAGCTGTACGTGACCGAGGCGCTCGATCGAGTCGACGCTGCCGAGGCGGGTCCGGGCGAAATCATCGCCGTGGCGGGCATCGCCGAGGTGACGATCGGCGAGACGCTGGCCGACGTCGACGATCCGCGCCCGCTGCCCGTGATCACGGTCGACGAGCCCGCGATGTCGATCACGCTCGGCGTGAACACCTCGCCGCTGGCCGGAAAGGACGGCGACAAGCTGACGGCCAGGCAGATCGAGGCGCGACTGGAGCAGGAGCTGGTCGGCAACGTCTCGCTGCGCGTCCGACCGACAGAGCGTCCGGACACCTACGAGGTGCAGGGGCGCGGGGAGCTGCAGCTCGCCGTGCTTGTGGAGATGATGCGCCGCGAGGGCTTCGAGCTGACCGTCGGCCAGCCGCACGTGCTCGAGAGAGAAATCGACGGACGCCGGCACGAGCCCGTGGAGCGTCTGTCGGTCGACGTCCCCGAGGAGCACGTCGGCACCGTCACGCAGCTGCTGGCGGCGCGCAAGGGGCGCATGGAGCACATGACCAACCACGGGACCGGCTGGGTGCGGATGGATTACCTGGTCCCGGCGCGCGGCCTGATCGGCTTTCGCACGGAGTTCCTCACCGAGACGCGCGGCACCGGGATCATGCACCACGTGTTCGATCGCTGGGAGCCGTGGGCCGGGGAGCTTCTCACGCGCAACACCGGCGCGCTCGTCGCCGACCGCGCGGGCTCGACGGTGAGCTATTCGTTGATGACGCTGCAGGAGCGCGGGACCCTGTTCGTCGGTCCTGGCGAGGAGGTGTACGAAGGCATGATCATCGGCGAGAATTCGCGCTCGGAGGATCTCGACGTGAACCCCATCAAAGAGAAGCACCTGACGAACATGCGCTCGTCGACATCGGATGTGCTCGTGCGCCTGGATGCGCACCGCAAGCTCACGCTCGACGAGGCGCTCGAGTTCGTGCGCGACGACGAGGCGGTCGAGACCACGCCAGACTCCGTGCGCATGCGCAAGGTCGTGCTGTCGAAGGTGGAGCGCCTGAAGACGGCGCGGCAGCTGCGCAAATGAGCATGCCGCCGGCCGCCGGCGCCCGGGTGGCGCCGGCACCCGAGATCCGAATGCAGGGCCTGGTGAAGTCGTTCAAGGGGCCCGACGGCCCGATCGAAGCGGTGCGCCAGGTGGAGATCGAGATCGCCGCGGGCGAAACCGTCGCGCTGCTCGGGCCCAACGGCGCCGGCAAGTCCACGACGATCGACATGCTGCTCGGGCTGCTCGAGCCGGACGCAGGGACCGTGTCGGTGTTCGGTCGCTCGCCGGCCGACGCCGTGGCTGCCGGGGCGGTCGGCGCGATGCTGCAGACCGGCTCGCTGATCCGCGACCTGACCGTGCGGGAGCTCGTCAGCATGATGGCCGCGCTTTACCCGGAGCCGCTGGCGGTCGAGGAGGTGCTCCAGCTGACCGGCACGAGCGAGTTCGCCGGCCAGCGCACGCAGAAGCTCTCGGGAGGGCAGACCCAGCGCGTGCGCGCCGCCGTGGCGCTCGTGAGCAATCCGGAGCTGCTCGTGCTCGACGAGCCGACGGTCGCGCTCGACGTCGAAGGACGCAACGCGTTCTGGCGCGTGATGCGCGAGTTCGCAGCGAGCGGAAGGACGATCCTGTTCGCCACGCACTACCTCGAGGAGGCCGACGCCTACGCCGACCGCGCCGTGCTGATGGCGCACGGGAAGCTCGTCGCCGATGGCCCGACGAATGAGATCAAGGCGATGGTCGGCTCGCGCACGATCCGCGCGACGCTGCCCGGCGCCGACCTGGACGCGCTCGCCGGGCTGCCCGGCGTGAGCGGCGCCGAGCGCCGCGGCGAGGCGGTCCTGCTCGCCTGCGAGGACTCCGACGCCGCGATCCGGGCGCTGCTGGCGGCCCATCCGCAGGCGCGCGACATCGAGATCAACGCGGCCGGGCTGGAGCAGGCCTTCCTCGAGCTCACCGGCGAGCCGGACGCGGCGAGCGCTCCCGTCGCGGCGACTGCTCGGGTGCGGGGGGCGAGCGCATGATCGAGCGGCCGCCGCTCGGCTACCTGCGCTACGAGCTGCTGCGCACGTTTCGCAACCGCCGCTTCTTCATCCTCTCGCTGGTCTTCCCGCTCGTGCTGTACCTGCTGATCGCGGGATCCACGCGCCACGAGAAGGACCTGGGCGGCACGGGCGTCTCGGCGCCGGTCTACTTCATGGTCGGGATGGCCGCGTGGGGGACGATGACGGCGATGCTCTCCTGCGGCGCGCGGATCGCGGCCGAGCGAGCGGTGGGCTGGAACCGCCAGCTGCGGATCACGCCCCTCGCCCCGCGCGCGTACTTCCGCGCGAAGGTGCTGACGGGATACGCGATGGCGCTGATCAGCTTGATCGTGCTGTATGCGGCCGGAGCGAGCCTCGGCGTGAGCCTGCCGGCCAACGAGTGGTTGAAAATGACCTTCCTGATCCTCGTTGGTCTGGTTCCCTTCGCGGCGCTCGGCATTGCGCTGGGCCACGTGCTGACGCCCGACTCGATCGGGCCGGCGCTCGGTGGCGGCGTGGCGCTGCTGGCGTTCGTGGGCGGGGTCTGGTTTCCGATCACGAGCGGGTTCTTCTTCCATCTCGGGCAGTTCCTGCCTTCGTGGTGGCTCGTGCAGGCCAGCCATGTGGCGCTCGGCGGGCACTCGTGGCCGACGAAGGGCTGGCTGGTGATGGGGGGGTGGACGGCGCTCTTGAGCGCGCTCGCCGTGCGCGCCTACCGTCGCGACACCGGCCGCGTCTGAAGCGCTCGCCGGTCGGCGTCCCACGGCGCGGATGCGGCGCTCGCGTGGGCGTTCTCAGGATCGCGACACGCCACGGTGCCTAGGCATTAGGGTACGCGCCGGTGATCGGACCAACCAGAGCCCCCACGCGCGTCACGCTCGCCCTGCTGCTCGCCTGCGCCCTGGCCCTCTGCCCGCTGCTCGGCGGGCTTGCGCTGGCCGCCGAAGGCACGATCGACTACGTGAAGGAGAGCGAAGCCGATTTCGCCAAGCAGCTGGCTGCGAAAGAAGTGGCCTCGGTCAAGATCAACAAGCGCCTGCGCACGATGCGTGTCACGCTCAAGGACGGCAGCCACTACCTGACCAGCTATCCAAAGAAACAGGAGCCGCAGACGGAGGCGCGCCTGCGGGCGCGCCACGTGACCGTCACGGTCCTCTCCAAAGCGGAAGCCGAAAAAGAGGCCAAGCACAGGTCCAAGCACCACAAAATCCGCTACATCGTGGGCGGCGTCGTGATCGTCGTGATCGTGATCGCCGGCGCGGTGCTGCTGATCAATCGCCGGCGTCAGCGCGACTGAGCATCGCCGGCGTCGGCACGTTCCGGGCGGCCGGCACGGGTTGAGTGGCGGCGGCTGATCGCACGGCGCGCCTGAATCGCCATCGGGCGGGTCTCGATCGCGCGCCCAGGCCCGGCAGCCACGAAGGCAATAACGAGAATCAGTCTTGATATCGTCGTCGCGATGAGTGGAGCCCTCGCCCTCGAGCTCGACGGCGCCGCGGTGCGCATCGGGCGCAGGACGATCTGGAGCGGACTCTCGATGTCGATGCGCGACGGCGAGTTCGTTGCTCTGCTGGGTGCCAACGGCTCGGGCAAGTCGACGCTGCTGAAGGCCGTGATCGGCGCGCTGCCGCTTGCCGCCGGGCGGATCGCCGTGCTCGGGCGCCGGCCCGGCGCGGCCGGCGCGGCGATCGGCTACCTGCCGCAGCGGCGCTCCTTCTCGCCCGGCACGCGACTGCGGGGCCTCGATCTCGTCCGTCTCGGGCTCGACGGTGACCACTGGGGCCTGCCGCTGCCCCCGGCCTGGGGCGCCCCGCGAGCGCGCAGCCGCGCCGCCCGCGCGCGGGTGGATGAGACGATCGAGCTGGTCGGCGCGACCGCCTACGCGCGGCGGCCGATCGGCGAGCTCTCGGGGGGCGAGCAGCAGCGCCTGCTGATCGCACAGGCGCTCGTGCGCCGCCCGCGGCTGCTCCTGCTCGACGAGCCGCTCGACAGCCTCGACCTGCCCAACCAGGCGTCGGTGGCGGCGCTCGTCGCCGACGTCTGCCGCAGGGCGGGCGTGGCGACGCTCCTGGTCGCTCACGACGTCAACCCGCTGCTGCCCTACCTCGACCGGGTCGTCTACCTTGCGGCGGGGCATGCCGTCGAGGGGCCGGTCGCCGAGGTGATCACGACCGAGACGCTGAGCGGCCTCTACGGAGTGCCCGTCGAGGTGCTGCGCGCCTCCGACGGGCGGCTCGTCGTCGTCGGCCAGCCTGAGCCGCCGGCCCATCACCACGACCGCCACGCGCACGCCCATGCCGGCTGAAGCCGCCGAACCGACGCTGACCTGGAACCTCGCGCACGACGTGAGCCAGCTGCTCGAATACCACTTCATGGTCAACGCGCTGCTGGCCGGCAGCATCGTCGCCGTGATGGCTGCGGCGGTGGGCTGGCTGATGGTGCTCCGCCGCGAGGCCTTCGCCGGGCACACGCTCTCGGTGATGGCCTTCCCCGGCGCCGCGGCCGCGGCATTGGCAGGGGTGGCGGGGGCGTGCGGCTACTTCCTCTTCTGCGCCGCCGGCGCCGTCGCGATCGCACGGATCTCGGGTTCGCGGCGCGTCTCCTGGAGCGAGCAGTCGGCGGGAATCGGCTCCGTGCAGGCGCTGGCGCTCGGGCTCGGCTTCCTGTTCGTGAGCCTCTACGGCGGCGTGCTCGGCGACCTGGAGAGCCTCCTGTTCGGCGATCTGCTCGGCGTGAGCGACGGTCAGGTCGTGCTGCTGCTTCTCGTCGCCGCGGTCACGCTCGTTGGGCTGACGGCGCTCGCGCGGCCACTGCTGTTCGCCTCGGTCGACCCGGACGTCGCAGCCGCGCGCGGGGTGCCGGTCCAGGCGCTGTCGCTCGCCTTCCTGCTGCTGCTCGGCCTGGCCGTGGGCGCGACCAGCCAGATCACAGGCGCGCTGCTCGTGTTCGCGCTGCTCGTCGCCCCGGCGGCGAGCGCCCAGGCCCTCACCGCGCGCCCGCTCGTGAGCCTCGCCTTGACGGTCGTGCTTGGGCTGCTGGTCGTGTGGCTCGGCCTCGGCATCGCGTACTTCTCGATCTATCCGGCCGGGTTCTTCATCGCGACGGTCGCCTTCATCGTGTACGTGCTCGCGCGCGTGATCGCCGCGGCGCGCGCACGGCTGCGCGACGGCTACGCGCGCGAGCCGGAACCGACCCCGATCGGCGCGCCGGGCGAGCCGCCGGGCGTGATCGCCTGATGCTCGGCCCCGAGTTCATGCGCAACGCGCTGCTGGCGGGCACGTTCATCGCGCTCGCCTGTGGCGTATGTGGCTGGTTCGTCGTGCTGCGCGCGCAGGTGTTCGCGGGCGATGCGCTCAGCCACGTGGCCTTTCCTGGGGCGCTGGCGGCGGCGGCGGCCGGCGCCGATCAGCGAATCGGCCTGTTCGTCGCGACGATCGCTGCCGGCCTGGCGATCGGCATGCTCGGTCGCGGCGTGCTCGGTGGCGGCCTGCCGGGTCGCGGCCCGGGCCGGGGGAACGCCGGCGGTGGAGCGGGCACGGGCGCGGCCGACGACACGGCGATCGGCATCGCCTTCACGTTCATCCTCGGGCTCGGCGCGTTCTTCCTCGCGCTCGCGAGCACGAGCGCGGCCGGCGCCTCGGGGGTGGCCGGCGCGCGCACGCTGTTCGGCTCGATCTTCGGTCTCAGCGGCGGCGAAGCGCGACTGGCGGCGGCGATCGGGCTCGGCGCCGTGCTGGCGACGGCGGCGATCGCCCGTCCGCTGCTGTTCGCCTCGGTCGCGCCCGAGGTGGCTGCGGCCCGGGGCGTGCCCACACGCCTGCTCGGGATCGCCTTCGTCGCGCTGCTTGGCGTCATCGCAGCCGAGGCGACGCAGGCCGTGGGGGCGCTGCTGCTGCTCGGGCTGCTGGCCGCCCCGGCCGCCGCTGCGCATCGCCTGGCGCATTCGCCGTTCGTGGGCATGGCGCTCGCCGGGCTGCTTGCGCTGCTGGCGATGTGGGGAGGGCTCGCGCTGGCCTACGCGATCCCTTCGCTGCCGGCGTCGACGGCGATCGTCGTGCTCGCCGTGGGCCTGTACGGGGCGGCGGCCCTGCTGGGCGGGCGGCCCCACAGGTAGGAGCAGACGCAGCCGAGCGCGAACACGGCGACGACGAGCAGCACCGGGCCGGAGTCCTCGCTTAGCGTGCCGACGACGCCGGCGGCCAGGCCACCGGCGAGCGCAGCCAGCCAGGCGGGGTCCTCGCCCACCGGCGCGAGCAGCCGTTCACGCCAGCGCACGGCGGCGAGCGCGCAGAGCACGGCGAGCACGGTCGCCGCCGGCATCGCGTGGTTCTTCAGCTCCCTCCAGGCGGCGCCGTAGCGGCGGACGAGCACATCACGCAGGTCGCCGGCCGAGCGAGCATGCAGGATGCTGCCGGTGTAGTGCCCCGAGCCGTGCGCCGTGAGGAGATCGATCGCGGCGAGCAGCACGAGTGCCAGCACGGGCGCGCACACGACGAGCAGCACGCGACGCCGCGAGAAGCCGCCGGGCAGCAGCTCGATCGTTGCGACGGCGAAGCCGGCGCTGACGAGGATCACGCCCCCGACGCCCGCTCCAATCCGCGCGGCGCCGACGATCACGGCGAGCGCGATGCCGACGCCCGCCATCGCCAGAGCCGAGCGCCTCGAGCGGGCCGACGGGTACAGCGCGGCGGCCACGGCGGCCAGCGCCAGCACCGCGAGCCCGGACTTGAGGTCGTTGCCGAAGCCGTAGAAGCGCGCGCCGAGGATCGGGTTGGGACCGAGCAATGAGCGCATCAACAGCTGCGTGCCGGCGAGCGCATCGATCACGAGCGCCAGCACCGCCACGGTGGCGGGCGCAACCGGCGCTCGCGGCCAAGGCAGCAGGGCGTCGCTGATCGCGGCCAAAAGGAGGCAGAGCAGTGCGATCGTCGCGTACTCGACCGCCGCGCCCGGTTCGATCGCGGCGCTGACGAGCACGGCGGTGGGTACCCACAGCACGGCCAGCGCGCCGACGCGCAGCGACCACGCGCGCACCGCGCCGGCCCTCGCAGCGCTCGTCCTCCCTCGCGCCAGGCGCGAGAGCAGCCCTGCCGCGAGCAGCAGCACCGCCCACGCGCCCAGCAGCACGCCGAGCGCCTTCAGACGGCGCCCGCCGACGACGTGCAGGCGCGCCATCAGCGAGCGCAGCCCCGCGGAGTCGAGCCTCCCGTCGGTCTCGATGCGCTCGCCGCGCATCTCGTCCGGGACCGCAACCCCGAGGTGCGCGAGGATCGTCGGGGCGACGTCGACGGCCGAGACGAGCCCGCGCTGGGACGTCGTCGCCGAGGTCAGCTCGCGTCCACCGCCGCCCGGGAGCCCGGCGACGCCGATCCACAGCAGCTCGTGGCCTTGGCCGTTGGGAGCACGCTGCAGCGCGAGCAAAAGGTCCCCGCGCGCCCGCGAGCGCGCGAGTGCGTTCATCTCGGCGATCCCGGCGGCCCCGCCGGGGAGGTCGGCGACGACCAGCCGCCGCTTCGCGCGCGCGGCGGCGATGCGCTCGCCCAGCGTCGCGGGCGGGCCGAGCGAGACGGAGGCGACGCGGCCGGCGCGGTCGGCCGCAGCGGGCGCATCGAGGGCGCCCGATCCGGCGACGGCGACATATCCTGCGCCCATCGCGAGCGAGCTCACCAGCAGCCCCGGCTGCAGCAGCTGAGGCGCATCCTCCGCCCGGCGCAGGACCGCCGACCAGCCGGCGAGTTGCCCGGCGCCGGCGCGGCCGCCGGCCCGGAGCGTCAGCGGCGGCGGGCGCGACGGGCGGTAGGCGGACGAGGCGATTCTCGCGCCCTGTCCGATGTCGAGCAGCAGCTGCCCGCGTTCGCAGGCGCCCTGCGTGGCCGAGAGGATGCCCACGGACATGCCCGGAACGCTCGCAATGGCGCGCTCGCCGGCGGGCACGAACGCGAGCACGACGGTGCCGCCGCCGTGCGCCTGCGCGGCGGCGCTCACCGGTGGCGCGGGCGCCGGCGTCGCCACCCCCATGGCGGCCGCAACCGGCGGTGCGGCTGCAAGCTGCCCTGCCGCGCAGGCGGCGGCCAGCAAGAGGGCGGGCAGGCTCGCGGTCAGCCGGCCCGGGGCGATTGCCCTCAGCCCTCGGCTCCTTCTGTCGCCATGCCCGGCCTGCGGCGCATGGCGGGGGCGCCGGCGGGCTCGCCTGCGGCGGCGGGCTGCGCCGGCAGCACGGTCCCCTCGACGTTCAGACGCGGCAGCAGCCGGTCGAGCCACCGCGGGATCGTCCAGGTGCGCCGTCCGATCAGATGCGGCACGGCCGGCAGCAGCAGGCAGCGGATCACGAGCGCGCCGAGCAGCACGGCGCTCGCCAGGCTGAGCCCGAACTCCTTGATGACGCGATCTTCGCCGAGCATGAACGAGAGGAATACGCAGACCATGATCGCGGCGGCGGCGGTCACGACGCGCCCGGTCAGTGCAAGCCCTTCAGCAGGGCGACCCAGCCGAGCACGACGTACATGCGATGGGTTGTGGACCAGCGGGCGAGCTTCAGCATTGGGGCGTCCTCGAGGGTGGTCGGCTGGGGAAGTGCCGGGGGACTCGGGGGGATGCTAGCCACCCGACGGCGGGCGTCCGGGGCGAGCGACTCAGTTGACGCTCGGATCGGGCGGCATGCGCGCGATCAGGGCGTAGCTGCCGCCCTTGCGCATCAGCACGCTGCTCCAGAGCTGCTCGGGGAGCTCGGTGAAGACGTCTTCGGGCAGCGCCGCCTGTGCGATCCAGTCGCCATCAGCGATCTCGGCCTCGAGCTGGCCTTCGCCCCAGCCGGCGAAGCCGGCGAACACGCGCAGGCGTCCGGTCGCCCGAGAGAGCTCCTCGAGCTCGGCGTCGGGGGCGGGAAAGCCGATCCGCCCGAGCACGAGCACGCCGGCGGGCTCGGGGTCCAGGAACTCGGCGAGGAAGACGACCGAGCCCGGTTGGACGGGCCCGCCGACGTACACGGGCTCTGACTCCGCGATGGCCTCCTCGAGCTGCGGCGCGGCCTCGCCGACGGTCACCTCGGAGGGGCGGTTGAGCACCACGCCCATGGCGCCCTCCTCGCTGTGAACCCCGATCAGCACGACAGTGCGCACGAAGTTCGGGTCGCGCAGCGCGGGCGATGCGAGCAGCAGCTGACCGACGAGCGATTCTTCCATCCTGGCTTGAGGCTAGCGCCGGCGCCCGTCGCGGCGGTCGCCCAAAGCGGGCTACGGCCGGCGCTTTCAGCGGAGCGGCGGCGATCTCGATTACGCTGGCTCGCAAGCGTGTCTATGCAAGCCAGCGATCTCGAGAACCAAGCCGGCGAGCTCGAGCGCCGGCTCGCCGCGTTCCCCGGATGGAGCTACCGCTTCGAGTTCGAGGGGGGCGTCGCCACGCCGGTGTTCAACCGCGCCATGGTCAACCGTCAGGAGCAGCGACGCCGCTACTTCTTCGACGCGCTGCTGCGCGCGAGCGGCGGCTCACTGCGCGGCCGGCGGGTGCTCGATCTGGGCTGCAACGCGGGCTTCTGGTCGCTCGCGGCGCTGGAGGCGGAGGCCGACTTCGTGCTCGGTATCGACGCGCGGCAGATGCACATCGACCAGGCCAAGCTCGTGTTCGAGGCCAAGGGGCTCGACCCGGTGCGCTACCGCTTCGAGCAGGCCAATGTGTTCGAGCAGGAGCTGCGGGAGACCTTCGACGTGGTGCTGTGCCTGGGCCTGCTCGACCACGTCGCCAAGCCGGTGGAGCTGTTCGAGCTGATGGCGGCGGCGAGGCCCGAGCTGATCGTGATCGACACAGAAATCTCGCGCTCGCGCACGAGCGTGTTCGAGGTCGACACGCTCTACAACCGTGAGCACGCGGTCGAATACGACACGGTCTTGATCCCCTCGCGGCTCGCGCTGAGCGAGCTGGCGGCACAGTTCGGCTTCCAGGCGACGGCGCTGGAGCAGAACATGACCGACTACTCGGGCATGCGCGACTATCTGCACCAGCGTCGCCTCGCCTTCATCTGCACGAAGGACGCACCGCCGGGCGGCGTGCAGGGCGAGCGGCGGTCGGCCGCGCCGTGGTGGATCACCGCGCTGAAAGCGCGCCGGCGCCGATCTCGGCGCTGAGGAGGCCCATGCGCTTCACCCGGCGCCCGGCTCGCTAACGGACGGAGAAGATCTCGAGCGAGCCGGACGTTTCGTGGTCGTTGCCGTCGCTCTCGGGCTCGACCACGTGCCCGTCGACGACGATCGGGCTGTTCCAGTGCCCGGGGGAGCCGGGCAGCTTCGCGACCGGGCGGCGGGAGCCGGGACGGTAGACCACGATCCCGCCGGCGTCGGGGTTGTACACGTAGAGAAGCCCGCCTGCCATCACCGGGCTCGTGCCCGGCGTGTTGGCGATCCAGGCGCGGTACAGCTTGCCGCGGCGGAGCACGTAGGCGGCAGTTGCGTGTTCGCCGGCGACGAACACGGTCGTGCGCCCGCGATGCCGCCACACGGCGGGGGCGGTGAAGAGCATCCCGCCGCCGGGCAGTGGCAGCCGCTGCAGTTCGCCACCGAGCAGCTTGGTGTCCGAGCGCCTGCGCCCGTTCAGGCGCGAGAGCGACAGCACGCGCATGCTCCCGTCCTTGCCGGCAATGAGCACGCGGCCGTGCCCAAGCAGCACCGGCGCACTCGAGCCGAGATCCGTGTCGGTTTCGTTGAAGCGAGCCTGTTCTGTGGGCGTGAAGGCCTGCAGCAACTTCAGCGACGGCAGCGACAGCTCGAGCACGCTGTCGCCGAAGTCGGTGCTGCCATTCCATGGCCCGTTTCCGGTCGAGACCAGAATCCGGGTGTCGTTGGGCTCGACCACGGCGCCGCCGCGCGAGAGGATCGCGGAGTCGCTGGACGCGCACGTGTTGGGCACGATCAGGCTGCGGCGATTGGCGCAGAGCGTGTTGAAGACCGACCGGATCCGCCCGCTGCTGCGGGCGATCAGCACGACGTGTCCCTGGTAGGGCGGTGCGTCGCCGAGGTAGCCGCTCGTGGCGACGACGAGGTCGGGACCGGCGATGTTGAGCGCCGCCCCGAGCTTCTCGTGGGTGGGGTCGCGCGTCACGCTCACCGGCCAGCCGCCCCCTGACGCCTCGCTGCCGTCTGCGAGCGAGAGCTTGTGGATCAGGCCGTTGGGTGATGTCGCATAGACGTACCGGCGGCCGGGGTCGGCGAGCGGGCTCGCGTGGGTGATCTGCGCGCTCCCGGCCCAACCGCCGTAGCCGGGCGGCGTGAACGTCCACAGCAGCTGCCCGCTTTCGGCGTCGATCGCGAGCGTCTTGCCGTACGTCGTGGTGACCACGACGACGTTGTGGACCCCACCGGCAACCTGTGCGGCGTGAAGGTAGATCGGCGAGGAGTCGACCGTGCCGGGCAGCGAGACGTGCATGCGGCGCAGATGCGCGAGCTTGGAGGTCGAGATGCCCGGGGAGCTTTCGGTGGTGTTCGAGCGCTGCGGATCGAGGCCGAACTCGGGCCAGTCGAGCAGGGGGCTCGTGGACGCCTGCGTAGCCGGCGGGATCGCATCGGCGGCGATCGTCGGGGTTGAGCTCTCCGCTGCCGGGCTGCCGCACGCGCCCAGCAGGACGCCCGCGGCGAGCGCCAACGCGAGGCGTGGCCGTGCGGCTCGCATCAGGGGGTTCTACCGCATGGCCGCGCGCGCGGCGCCCGTTATGCTGCGCCGCACAACCGGGCGAGCGAGGAAGAGGAGAGCCGCGAGATGGCCAAGACCCCGCAGGTGGGCGAGCAGGCGCCGGACTTCGAGCTTGAGGGCACCGACGGACCGTTCCGCCTCTCCGATCATCGCGGCGAGCGCGTCGTGCTGCTCTTCTATCCGGGCGACAACACGATGGTCTGCACCAAACAGTTCTGCTCCTATCGCGACCGCGGCGGCGACTTCGCCTCGCTCGAGGCCACGGTCGTCGGCATCTCCTCGCAGGACCTCGCCTCCCACGAGCAGTTCGTCGCCAAGCACAATCTGAACGTGCCACTGCTGGCCGACGTGGACAAGCAGGTCGCGAAGGCCTACAGCGCCCACTCCTCGCGCCTTGGCACCAAGCGCGCCGTGATCGTGATCGACGAGCAGGGCGTCGTGCGCCACCGCCACGACCACGTGCTCGGGCTCGACTACCAGTCGGTCGACGACCTCAGGGCGGCCCTCGACTCGCTCGGAGCGCCGGCCGCGTAGCACCTGGGGGCGCGAGGAGCTGTCAGCTCGGCAGAGGCGCCGCCGGATCGTGTCGCGGCAGCTGCTCGACGCCGCGCATCGACAGCGAGTCGCCGCTGCGCTTGGAATAGAGCTCGGCCAGCTCGAGCTGCATGTTGCGGGGCTGCTCCCCCGGTTGGGGCGTGCGCCGCGCCCAGCCGCCGTCCGCGTCGAGCACCCACGAGTTCTGGTTGTCGGCAAACGCGCGCGCCAGCGTGTCCAGCAGCTCGGCGCGCAATTCGGCGGAGGCGATCGGCACGGCGAGCTCGACGCGATGGTCGAGGTTTCGCGGCATCAGGTCGGCCGAGGAGATGTAGATCGTGTCCTCGCCGTCGTGGCTGAACGCGTAGATGCGCGAGTGCTCGAGCAGGCGGCCGACGATCGAGACGACGCGGATGTTCTCCGAGACGCCCGCCAGCCCCGGCCGCAGGCAGCAGATGCCGCGCACGTTCAGATCCACCTGCACTCCCGCCTGCGAGGCTCGATACAGGGCCTGAATGCAGCGCCCGTCGACGAGCGAGTTCATCTTCATCGCGATGCGCGCCGGCGATGAGGCCGAATGCCGCTCGATCGTGCGCTCGATCTGCTCGAGGATGCCGTCGCGCAGCTGGTTGGGCGCCATCAGCACCCTGCGGTAGTGGGTCGGCCGCCCGTAGCCGGTGAGGTAGTTGAACATGTCGGCCACGTCCGCGCCGATCTGCTCGTCGGTCGTGAACAGCCCGAAGTCGGTGTACAGCCGCGCGGTCGCCGAGTGGTAGTTGCCGGTGCCGATGTGCACGTAGTTGCGCACGCCGTCGCCCTCACGGCGCACGACGAGCACGCACTTGGCGTGGGTCTTCAGAGACGGCTGGCCGTAGACGACGTGCACACCGGCCTCCTCCATCGCCTTCGCCCAGTGGATGTTCATGCCCTCGTCGAAGCGTGCCTTCAGCTCGACCAGCGCTACCGCCTGCTTGCCCCGCTCGGTCGCGTCGATCAAAGCCGGCACGAGCGGCGAGTCGTCGCTTGTGCGGTAGACGGTCTGCTTGATCGCGAGCACGTTGGGGTCGGCGACGGCCTGCTCGACGAAGCGCTCGACCGAGGTGGCGAATGAGATGTAGGGGTGGTGCACGAGCAGGTCGCCTTCGCGCATGGCGCCCAGCACGTCAGGGCGCTCGTCCTCGTGGCGGAGCAGGCGTGGGTGGGTGATCCCAACCAGCGGCTCCTGGCGCAGCTCGGCATGGCCGGCCAGCCTGACGATCTGCCACAGCGCGCCCATGTCGAGCAGGCCCTCGACGGGGTAGACCTCGTCGTCCTCGACGCCGAGCAGGCCGGTCAGCTCAGCGAGCAGCCGGGGGGAGATGCCTGCGCCCACCTCGACGCGCACGATCTCGCCGAAACGCCGGCGCCGGAGCTCGTCCTCGACCGCCTGCAGGAGGTCGGCGGCGTCGTCTGAGACCTCGAGGTCGGCGTCGCGGGTGACACGGAACACGTCGTAGTCGATGATCTCCATCCCCGGGAACAGCGCGTCGAGGTGATGGGCGATCACGTCCTCCAGCGCCACCAACAGCATCGGTCCGCCGGCCGGCTGCTCGAGCGCGATGAAGCGCGGGAGGATCTCCGTCGGCACCTTCACGCGAGCGAACACGGTCTGGTCGGTGACCGGGTCGCGCACGAGCACGGCAAGGCTGAGCGACAGGTTCGAGATGTACGGGAAGGGGCGCCCGGGCGCCACGGCCAGCGGGGTCAGCGCCGGAAAGATCTTCTTCTGGAATTGCGCTGCCAGCTCGGCGCGCTGCTCCTCGTCGAGCTCGCGCACGCCGACGAGGCTGATGTCGTTGTCGGCGAGCGCCGGACGCAGCTCGCCTTCGAAGCAGTCGGTCAGGCGCCGCCCGAGCTCGACCGCACGCTCGCGGATCAGCCGGATCGTCTGCGACGGGGTGCGTCCGTCCTGACCTGGATTCTCGACGCCCGCGTCGATCTGGTCGCGCAGCCCCGCCACGCGCACCATGTAGAACTCGTCGAGGTTGGTCGTGTAGATCGCGCAGAACTTGACCCGCTCGAGCAGCGGCGCTCCCTCGTCCTCGGCGAGCTCGAGCACGCGGTCGTTGAAGTCCAGCCAGGACAGCTCCCGGTTGATGTACAGCGAGTGATCGTGGAGCTCGATCGTCGCCTCGGCGCCTTCCACGTAGCGCTCATGACGCTCGCCCGCATCCTCCCCCGGCACGGGGCGCTCGGCGAGATCGACGCCCGCGGTAGAGCTGTCACCTGACTTCTTGTCGCGAGTGTCCTTCATCTCGTTCTCAAGCTACACCCTCGCAAGCGATCCCCGTTTCATCGGCGCCCGTTCGCTCGGCCGGCCCTTTTACATTTGCTTGACAACGGCCCTCGCCGCATCGTAGGCGCTAGGGTTGCCCCGAGCAATGGCTCGTCAGCTTTGGGTACTACGGCATGCCGAGGCGGAGCCGCACGGGACCCGCGCGGACTCCGAGCGGCGACTCACGCAGCGCGGCGAGGAGCAGTCGCGGGCGGCCGGCATCGCGCTGGGGTTCCTGCAGGCCTCGTTCGAGGCGGTCCTGTTCAGCCCCAAGGCGCGCGCGCGCCAGACCGCCGAGCTGGCCGCCGAGACATGGGAGGAGGACCAACGAGCACGGCTTGCAGAGCACGCCCCGCTCGCATCCGGCTTTGACGCGCAGGACGCCCTGCAGGCGCTATCCACGCTCAGCGCCGACGGACGGCTGCTCGTGGTCGGCCACGAGCCCGACCTCTCGCAGACGATCGCCGATCTCACCGGCGCTCGCGTCGACCTGAAGAAGGGGGGACTCGCCGTGGTGCGGCTAGAGGGCGTCGGGGGTGAGCTCGCGGTCCTGATGCGCCCGCGGGAACTCGCCCTGATCGCCGGCGTCCCAGTCGGCCGGCACTGACGGCGGGACCTCGACCTCGGCGCTGTGGAGGTCGAGCGATTCCGCCGCGAAGCGGTAGCCGATGCCGAAGTGCGTGTGGATGTAGCGCCAGCGCGGCGAGGCCTTCTCCAGCTTCTGGCGTAGCTTGCGCACGAACACGTCTACCGAACGGTCGCCGCGCACCATCGTGTAGCCCCAAAGGCGTGAGTAGATCTCCTCACGCTCGAGCACGCGCCCCTCGGCCGCTGCGAGCAGCTCGATCAGCTCGAACTCGCGGCGGGTGAGGTCGAGGCTGTCACCGCCGACGAAGGCCTGGAACCGGTCGGAGCGGATCTCCACCTCGCCCGCGCTCAGCGGCTTGGTCTCGGTGCGCCCGCTCGGGCGCCGGCGGCGGCGCACCACGCTCTGCACGCGCGCGATGACCTCCTCGGGGTGGCACGGCTTGGTGATCCAGTCATCGGCGCCGAGACGGAGCCCGCGGACGCGCTGGGCAACCGTCGAAGGGCCCGTGCACACCACTATTCCCAGATCGGGCAGTGTCCCGCACAGGCGCTCGAGCCACTCCCATGCCTGCGGGCCGAGCACGGCCAGGTCGACGACCAGCGCGCTCAGGCGCATCGCGACGACCGCGTCGGCGGGCACGGGGCTGGCCAGCACGCGGTGCTCCCAGCCGAGACGGTCCAAGCGCTTGCTCAACACCTGAATGAAGCCGCTGTCGCGGTCGAGCACGGCAATGCGCAATGCGGAGGATGCGCCCCCCTGGCCCGACGGCGCCGCCACGTCCGAGGCGGTGATGCTCTCCGTCATTGCGCCGAAGTCTAGGCAAGAAGGGGGATCGCATGGTCCCGCCGCACGAAATGTCACAGGATGTTCACAAGGCCGCGTGCTATTTGCGGGCGGTCGCAACAGGTCTGCGGGCGCGCAGCACGGGTCCACGCGCCGGCACGGGTTCGCGCGCCGCCGGCACGGGTCGCGCGCCGCGCTCACGGTCAACCGGCCCCGCTCAGAGCTGTTCGGGCGTGGTGCCCGGCGCCGCGTCCGCGCGCCCGCCGGGGTGCGAGGAGTCGGAGAACTCGCGGAACAGGCCGGTGACGACGAACGCCACCTGCTCGCCGATGTCGACGGCGTTGTCGCCGATCCGCTCGAGCGCCCGCGCGACGAGGATCATGTGCATCGCCCACTCGCGCGTGTCGGGGTCGTCGCCGACGTCGATCGCCGTACGGAAGATCTCGCGATTGAGGCGGTTGATCTCGCGATCCTGGCGCACCAGGTCCTCGGCGAGCTCGACGTCGCGTCCCGCGAAGGCCGCTCTGCACTGAACGACCTCCGAGCGCGCATGCGCGCCCATCCTCGCCAGAGCCGCGAGCATCTCCGGGCGCACCGGGGGCTCGTAGCCGGACAGCGGGATCAGCTTGGCGATGTTCACGCACTGGTCGCCCATGCGCTCGATGTGCTTGATCATGTGCAGCAACGCGGCCACGAGGCGCAGGTCGCCGGCGACCGGGGCCTGCAGCGCCAGCAGCGAGAGGATCCCCTGGTGCACCTCCAGGTAGCGCCCGTCGACGCGGTCGTCGTCGTCGACGACCATCTGCGCCAGCTCGACGTCCTGGTGTCGCAGCGCCTCGAGCACGCGGTCGAGCTGCTCGATGATCAGATCCAGCCCACCTAGCGCGTTGGTTTCGAGCGCATGCAGCTGCTTCTGGAAGTGGGCGCGTCCCTGCGCCGCCCCTCCGACCTCCTCGTCGCCGAGGACGTGGCTGGCCCCGGCCGCCCCGGTCGCCTCGGCCGCCGCGCGCGATCGACCCTCGTCAGCCGAACTTGCCGGTGACATAGTCCTCGGTGCGGGAGTCGTCGGGGTTGGTGAACATGTGCTGCGTCGGGCCGACCTCGACGAGCTCGCCGCTGAGCAGGAACGCCGTGCGGTCGGCGACGCGCGCGGCCTGCTGCATGTTGTGCGTGACGATCACGATCGTCACGCGTTGCTTGAGTTCCTCGATCAGCTCCTCGATCTTCAGCGTGGCGATCGGATCGAGCGCCGAGCAAGGCTCGTCCATAAGGATCACCTCGGGCTCGACCGCGAGCGATCGCGCGATGCACAGACGCTGCTGTTGGCCGCCAGACAGGCCGGCGCCGGGCTCCTGCAGCCGGTCGGCGACCTCGTCCCACAGCCCAGCCGCGCGGAGCGCCGCCTCCACCTTCGCGCGCAGGTCGGCGCGGCCCTGCGGGCCCCGTCCCGAGCTCAGCCGCAGGCCGGCCGCGACGTTGTCGAACACCGACATCGTCGGGAACGGGTTGGGCTTCTGAAAGACCATGCCGATCGCGCGCCGCACCGCCACCACGTCGACGGCCGGGTCGTATACGTCGGTCTCGTCGAGCAGCACGCGTCCCTCGGCGTGGGCTCCGGGGATCTCCTCGTGCATGCGGTTGATGCAGCGCACCATCGTCGACTTGCCGCAGCCGGAGGGACCGATGATCGCGGTGACCTCGTTGGCGTTGAAGTCGAGGTCGATGCCCTTGACCTGTTCGGCCTCGCCGTAGAAGGCGCGCAGCCCCTCGAGCCTGACGCTGAGGCCCTGCTTGGGCTCCGCCGCCGTCCTCGCGGGAGCCTGGGCGGCGCCTGGGTCGGCCATCGGCTGCACGGACTCCTCGGTCGTCTTGGGAACGATCCGTTCGCGTTCGCGCTCGCGCTCGGTGTGGCTCTCGGGCTCCACGTTTGCGTCCTGCACGTTAGCTGTCTGGGGCGGCACCGCGTCGGCGGTCATGCGAGGCGGCTCCTTCGCGACACGAGGCGGGCGACGAGGTTGAGCACGAGGATCATCACGACGAGCGTGAGCGCCGCGCCCCAGGCGCGGTCGACGACGGCCGTCGTCGGCGACGTCACGTCCTTGTAGATCTGCACGGGCAGCGAGTTCATGAACTGACCCAGGTTGAAGCTCGTGTTGTTGGTCGCGGCGGCCGTGAACAGCAGGGGGGCGGTCTCGCCCGCCGCACGCGCGATCGCGAGCAGCACCCCCGTGATCATGCCCGGCAGCGCGGTCGGCAGGACGATGCGGAAGATCACCTTCCAGCGCGGCGCGCCCAGAGCCAGTGCAGACTCGCGCAGGCCGGCTGGAACCAGCAGCAGGATCACCTCCGCCGAGCGGATCACGACCGGGAGCATCAGCAGCGACAGCGCCACCGAGCCCTTGTAGCCGGCGTAGGAGCTGCCGGTGCCGACGACCAGGACGATGTAGATGAACAGGCCGAACACGATCGAGGGCACGCCCGTGAGCACGTCGACGAAGAAGCGCACGAGGTTGGCGAAGGCGCTGCCTCGGCCATACTCGACCAGCCACACCGCCACCCCGACGCCGATCGGGATCGAGATCGCCGATGCGAGCGCGACGATCTCGATCGTGCCGAGGATCGCGCTCTCGATACCGCCGATGCTCGACGTCTTGAAGAACGTGTTTCCGGTGGGGTCTGTGGTGAAGAAGCTCCAGCTCCATGAGCTGAGGCCCTTGCTGAGCAGGTAGTAGATGACGAGCACGAGGGGGATCAGCGCGACGATCGTCCCGGCCGTGATCAGCGCACGCGCGGTCCGGTCCCGGCGGCGGCGCGCCGGACTCACGGCGAATCGCGCGAGCAGCTCGTCCCGGCTCGCGCTCACGGGTGCGCGACCGTCGTCGCTCGCGCCGCCGTATCGGTCCCGGGTGCTCATGCGCCGGCTACCCCGCTTATCGGCTGCGCGCCCGCGGCCAGGCTCTGCGTGGCCGACGGCGTCGTTCCTTTGTTGGCCGCGCGGTTGACGAGCAGGCGCGCGATGATGTTCACAAGGAGCGTCAGCACGAACAGAACGAGCCCCGCGGCGAACAGCGCGGAGCGGTGCAGACCCTGCGCCTCGCCGAACTCGTTGGCGATCACCGCGGCCAGGCTGTAGCCCTGACCGAAGAGGTGTTCGCCGAGCTTGGGGGCATTGCCGATCACGATCGTCACGGCGATCGTCTCGCCGATCGCGCGGCCGAGGCCGAGCATCGCGCCGCCGACGATGCCGGCGCGGCAGTACGGCAGCACCGCCGTGCGGATCATCTCCCAGCGCGTCGCGCCGAGGCCCAGCGCCGCTTCCTTGTGGTCGGCCGGCACGGTCGCCATCACCTCACGGCTGATCGCGCTGACGATCGGCAGGATCATGATGGCGAGGATCAGCCCGGCGATGAAGTAGTTGGGGATCGTCACTGTGCCCCCGCCGATGAAGGGGATGAACGAGAGCCTGTCGGCGATCCACTGCTCGGCCGGCTGCAGCTTCGGCGCGAGGAAGAAGATGCCCCACAGGCCGTAGACGACCGAAGGCACGGCCGCGAGCAGCTCGACGAGGATCGTCAGCGCGCCGCGCAGGCGCAGCGGGCACAGCTCGTTGGCGTAGATGGCCGTGGCGACCGCCACGGGCACGCCGATCAGCAGCGCCAGCCCGGACGTGATCAACGTGCCCAGCACGAGCGGCAGCGCGCCGAACTTGTCGTGGTTCACGTCCCAGTCGTTGTCGAACGCGAAGCCGAACACCCCGTTGTGGGCGAACGCCGGTTTCGCCTCGCCCACCAGGCGCACGAAGAAGTAGACGATCAGCGCCAGGATCAGCCCGGCGAGCACGGTCAGCCCGTACTTGAGCGCGCGGTCGGGCAGGCGCGCAAGCGGCGACCGCTCGAGGATCGAGCGGTCGCCGCTGGGCATGACTGCGGTGCTCACGGCCCCTTGTCTATCCGATCGGAAGGACGCTTATGGGGCTCAACCCTCGATCGGTGCGCCGTTGCATTCGAGGCCTTGAACGGCTTCCTTCGACTTTGCGAGGATTGCCGACGGCAAGGCCGCGTAGTCGGCCTCCGAAAGGATTCCCTGCCCTTCGCCCAGGCCGTAGTCGATGAACCCGACGACGCCCTTGGCCGCGCTTTCCCCGCCCGGCAGGCCCGCCTTGCAGAGGTCCTTGTTGACGATGATGAACGTCTGCGAGGTGATCGGGTAGGCGCTGGCGCCGGTCGGGTTTGAGATCTTGATGCCGAGGTTGGCTGGCACCGTCAATCCTTCTGCTGCCGCGGTCGTCGAGGCGAGCGTCGGCGAGACGAACTTGCCGGCAGCGTTCTTCACCGCCGCGTACGTGAATTTGTGCTGCAGCGCGTAGGCCTGCTCGACGTAGCCGATAGCGCCGGCCGTCTGCTGCACGGCGCCGGCGACGCCCGCGTTGCCCTTGGCTCCTGTTCCTGTCGGCCACTGCACTTCCTTGCCTTCGCCGACCTTGCTCTTGAACTCTGGGTCCGCCGCCGCGAGGAAGCCGGTGAAACCGGCCGTCGTGCCGGAGGAGTCCGAGCGGTGGATCACGGTGATCGCGGTGCTCGGCAGCGAGACGCCGGGGTTGAGCGCCTCGATCTCCTGGTCATCCCACGTCTTGACCTTGCCGAGGTAGATGTCGGCGATCGTCTTGGCGTCCAGTTTCACGCCCGTCTTCAGGCCGGGCACGTTGTAGGAGACCGTGATCGCACCCAGGAACATCGGGATCTGCACGGCGGGGCTGCCGTTCTTGGCGATCGCTTCTTCGTCTTCGGGCTTCAGCGGCGGGTCGCTGGCGCCGAAGTCGACTGTCTTTTCCTCCAGCGAGGTGATGCCGGCGCCTGAGCCGACCGACTGGTAGTTGACGGTCAGGCCCGACTGCGACGAGGCCCACTGTTCGTAGACGGGCGCAGCGAACGTCGACCCTGCACCCGAGATCGTCCCGGAGGCCCCGCTCGATGAACCGGAGCCGCTCGACGAGCTCGAGCTGCTGCCGCAGGCGGCTAGTCCGAGCGTGAGCAGTCCCGCGCTCGCGAGCGCGCCAATCTTGTGCTTGATCACTACGTCTCCTCTGGCTGGGTTACGGGAACGTGTTCACGAGGTTGATGCGGAACCTCGCCGGTTCTGCTGACGGCAGTCTCTTAACCGCCTCTTGCCGCCGTGTGAACATTTCGTGAAAGAGCCTCGCCGCCGCCGCCCGGGTCCAGCGGCTGCAGGACGGGCGCTGCGGCGGACTCACGCGCGGACGGCTGCGGCTGGAACCGATACCCGAATCCCGGATGTGTGTGGATGAAGCGCTGGCCCGGCATGGCCGCGTGGAGCTTGCCGCGCAGCTTGCCGACGTACACGTCGACAGAGCGGTCGCCGTGGCGGCGCTCGCCTCCCCAGACCGATGCGTAGAGCTGCTCGCGCGTGGCGATCGCGCCGATCCTGCGCGCCATCGCCACGAGGAGCTGGAACTCGCGCACCGAGAGGCGCACGACTTGGCCGCCTGCGAGCACGAGACCGTCCAGCAGCCTGATCTCGAGCTCTCCCGCGTACAGGGTGTCCTCGCTCTCGGGAAGACCCGCCACCCAGGCAACGCTCGCACGCGCGCGTGTCGGCGCAGGTTGCAAACTCGTAATCGGGTGGTGACGAAATTGTGAAGGCGCTCTCGCGGCCCCGGCTCAATATCCTCGCGCGATGGCCCTGCTGAAGCGGTTGCTCGATCCGGAGCTGATGTCCCTCGTGGAGGAGGCCGGACGCAACGTGCAGCGCTCGGGCCTGCTCCTGCGCGATCTGCTCGTCGACTACCCCGAGCACGCAATGCTGGCGCAGGATCTGAAGGTCTGCGAGCAGGAAGGCGACCGCATCACGCACGACATCATCCATCGGCTCGCGGGCCGTCGCGTGCGCGCGCCGTTCGCCGCGGGCGATGGCTACGCGCTGGCGACGGCGCTCGACGACATCGTCGATCACTCCGAGAACGTCGCCGCCCAACTCGGCCTCTATGGCGTCGAGGCGCCGATGGAGCAGGCGGTGGAGTTCACGGACGTGCTCGTCGGCGCCGGCGAGCAGATCGCGCAGGCGCTGCGCTGCCTGCGTAACGGCGCGGAGCTGGGGCCGCACCTGGTCGAGATCCACCGCCTGGAGAACGAGGGCGATCGGCTGCAGCGCGACGGCGTCGCATCTCTGTTCGCAGGCGGTATCGACCCGATGGTGGTGATCCGCTGGAAGGACATCTTCGAGTCGCTCGAGGCGGCCGTGGATGCGTGCGAGACGGTCGCGCACGTGCTCGAGGGGATCACCCTCAAGCAGCGCCGGCGCCGCGGCTGAGCAGGTCCCGGCTGGCCGATCGGAGCGCGCCGAGTAGGACGGGTCGGTCGGCCCTCGCCGCCGCGTAACGAAGCTCGAGGCCGTCGCGGTGACCGACGGTTGGCCCGGTGCCGGCCGCATGCGGGCGCCGACATATCGCCTCCCCCGTGTGCTTCGGCGCCAGTGGCACGCCGCCGGTGGCACGCCGCCCACCGGCGAGCAGCGATATATCGCCGCCGAGCGGGGTAGTACTGGACAGGGCCCTGCGTGATCGGGTCGGCCCGCCGCATCTGCCGTGCCAGGCCTAAGGATCGGGCCTCGGGCTTGACTTTACGACCGACTTCGGTGCATGATGGTCGCGTTGAGACGCAATCACGAGATCTCGACATCTGTTCGAGGGGGCGTGGCCATCATGTGGGGAGCACTGGTGGCAAGCACGGAGGCCGGGAGCGCTTATGAGTGTTGAGACGGGGAAGAGCAGCGAAGGAGAGTTGCAGTGGAGCCCGGCGATCGGCCTGCGGGGAGCGCGCAGCCGGACGCCCTCGCGCGGGCGCCTGACCGCCAGACCATTCGCCGATTCGCGCGGTCCGACGGTCAGCCTGCGACGCGACGCGCTCTTCCGGCGTGCTCTGCTCGGCGCCGACGTGATCGCGATCCTCGGTGCGCTCGCACTGACGGTCGCGCTGTCCTCGCGCAAAGTGCCGCTGCAGTTGACGTGGGAGAGCCTCGCCGGCGTGCCGCTGCTGCTGATCGGTGCCAAGCTGCTCGGCCTGTACGACCGCGACGAGGCGCTGCTGCGCAAGACCACGCTGGACGAGGCGCCGAAGCTGTTCCAGCTGGCAACGCTATGCACGCTGGTGGCGCTGCTGGCAGGCCGCCTGGTGGTCTCGGGCACGCTCGACCGCAAAGAGGCACTGATCCTGTGGGTGACGCTCGCGGCCCTGCTCCTGCTCGCGCGCGCGCTGGCGCGCGGCATCGCACTGTGGATCGGGCCGCCGGAGCGCTGCCTGTTCATCGGCGATGAGCGCTCGGCCGAAATGGTCGCGGCGAAGCTGAGCGGGCACGGCGGCATCAAGGCAAAGATCGTCGCCCAGCTCGAGCTCGGTCAGGTCGCACCGTGGTCGACAGACGGTTTCTCGGGGCCGCGGCTGAAGGAGATCCGCGACCTCGCACAGACGCTTGACGTGCAGCGCGCGATCATCGCTCCCGGGTGGACGGCCGAGGCGGATGCGGGCGAGACGGTCAACCTCGTGCGCACGCTCAAGGCCGTCGACATCCGCGTGAGCGTGCTGCCGCGGATGCTCGAGGTGGTCGGCTCGGCGGTCGAGTTCGACGACCTTCACGGCGTCACGCTCATGGGCGTCCGCCGCTTCGACCTGACGCGCTCCTCGGCCGCACTGAAGCGCCTGTTCGACATCGTGGGCGCGTCGATCGGCCTGCTCGCGATCTCGCCGCTAATGATCGCCTTCGCGATCGGGATCAAGCTCGACAGCCGCGGCCCGGTCCTGTTCCGCCAGCTTCGAGTGGGCCGCCACGGCCGGCGCTTCCAGATGCTCAAGTTCCGCACGATGGTGCCGGAGGCGGATGCGATGAAGGACGCCCTGCGCGAGTACAACGAGGCGCAGGAAGGCCTGTTCAAGATCGCCGAAGATCCGCGCGTGACGCGGATGGGGCGGTTCCTGCGCCGCACCGCGCTGGATGAGCTTCCACAGCTTTTGAACATCGTCAAAGGCGAGATGAGCCTGGTCGGGCCGCGCCCGCTCGTGATCGAGGAGGACGAGCGCATCGAGGGCTGGCACCGGCGCCGGCTCGAACTGATGCCGGGCATGACGGGTCCGTGGCAGATCCTCGGGCCGGCGCGCGTGCCGCTGAAGGAGATGGTGGCGCTCGACTACCTGTACGTGGCCAACTGGTCGCTGTGGACCGACGTGAAGATCCTGCTGCGCACCGTTCCGCACGTGCTCGGGCGGCGCGGCTTGTAGAGATGCGCTGAGCTTGGGCGAGGCCCTGGGGAGATGGGCCAGAGGGGGAGCAGGCCGTTGGGGGAAGACCGCAGGGGGTGCGGTCTAACGGCCGCTGTGCGCGGTCAGGCGGCGCCGGCGCGCGGTGGCCGCCGGGACGTGTCGCGGCGCCGGCCGGCGGTGCGGCCTGCGCGCCTCACGCGCGGGCCTCGGCGCCTGCGCTGCGAGCGTCAGCTTCACCCCGATCGGGCCCGAGGCGGGCGGCACGGCTCCGCTCATCTGGGTGTCGCCGTCGGCGGCGGTGTGGCACAGCGCTACCAGTAGCGTCAGTACGCCTAGCCAGGCCGTTGGAATGAGGATGAAGAGCATCTGCTTTGACCTCGTTCCCCGGCTGCGTGTTCTGCAGTTCGGGGCTCATTCCTGCATTCGGACGCTGCGCGCCGATCCTTGCAGCATGACGTTCGCAGTGGACGAACGTCTCTACTCGCTCTCGACGAGCGCCTGCAGCGCCGCGGCGAGCTGCGCGCAGACGACCTCGGGCGCGTAGCGCCGCTGCGCCTCGGCGCGCGCGAGCGACCGCACGGCGAGGGCATCGGCTCGCAGCCGCTCGAGCGTTGCCTCGAGCGCGGCCACCAACGCCTCGACGTCGCCAGGCGCCACGGCAGCCGCGACGGTCGGGTCGATCTGCTCGATCGCCCCGACCTCGTCGGTGGCGATGACCGGGACGCCGGCCGCGAGCGCCTCGCCCACGGTCAGGCCGAACGGCTCGTACTTGCTGGCCTGCAGCAGGACGTCGCTGGCCGCGAGCTCGCCCGGAACCTCGGCCGGTGGGATGCGCCCGAGGTAGCGCGAGTTCTCCGGCGGCAGGTCCTCGAGCAGGCAGGTGTAGTCGGAGGACAGGTCGGGCCCGCCGACGACGCGCACGCGCGCGTCGACGCCGCGCTCGTGCAGCAGCCGCGCGACGGCGATCACGTCCTCGACCCCCTTGCGCACGGCCACGCGGCCGAGCACGAGGATCGTCGCCGGGCTGCCGAGCCCGCGCTCGATCTCGGCGAAGGCGAAGCGCTCGAGGCGCACCGGGTTGGGGATCACCGTCGTGCGCTCCAGCGGGAAGCCGTAGTCGCGCACGAGGTGGTCGCGGAACACGCTCGAGATGCAGACCAGCAGGTTGGCTCGGCGGATTCGCACGCGCTGGACGATCGCGCGCACGAGCCGCACGGCGATCACGATCGCCAGCTGACTGCGCGGCTGGCAGCGCGTTCCCAGCTTGCGCTCGGCGACCAGCGCCTTCAGCTCGCCCGCCATGTGCGTCTCGGGCTGGATCGCGAGCGGCACGCGCCCGCGCATGCCCCCCGGCATCGCCAGCGTCTCGATGCTCGAGAACTGGTAGACGACGTCATAGGGCTCGAGCGCGTGCCTGCGCGCGAGGACGCGGCGGATGCGCAGCGAGGCGACGCTGCGTGCGAGCAGCCCCGAGACGAAGCGCGCCAGCGCGGTGCGGCTGTACCAGCGATTCCAGCGCCAGCGGCTCGTTCCCCACACGAACGTGAGGCGCTCCTCGGCGGCCAGCCGCGCGGGCACCTCTCGCTCGGCGCCCGGCAGGAAGCAGTCGACGCGGTGGCCGAGCCGCGCGAGGCCGTACAGCAGCTCGGTGGCGACGCCGGGCACGCCGCCGCTCTCCTCCTGCAGCGGGCCGGCGCCGAGCCAGGCTATGCGAAGCGATCGGCTTGACATCACGGCGGCACCCTAGTGCAGGGGGCGCGCCGGCAGAGGCGGCCGGCCACCCGCGTGGCGGCTCGGGGCGGGCGCCGATCGCCCAGCGCTAGGAGCTCCCGGCGGCGCGGCGCTCGAGCACGCGCTGCACGTGCTCGGAGAGGCGGCGTCGAAAGGCGGCGACCGAGAAGCGCTCGGCGTTCTGTACGGCGCGCGCCGGCTCGAGGCCGAGCTTGTCGAGCCCTTCGATCGCGCGGCGGAAGGAGTCGACGTCGTCGAGCCGCGCGAGCGTGCCGGTCTCGCCGTCGATCACGGTCTCCAGCGCGCCGCCGGCGGCGGCCGCGATCACAGGTCGCCCGGCGGCCTGCGCCTCGACGGCGGCGATGCCGAACTCCTCCATGCTCGGCACGATCACGGCGCGGGCGCTCGCATAGAGCCCCGCGAGCTCGCGGTCCTCGACGCGCCCGAGGAAGTCTGCCTCCGGATGCTCGCGGCGCAGCGCCTCCAGATCGGGGCCGGCGCCGGCGACCCGGACCGGCGCGCCCGCCAGGCGGGCCGCCGCGAGCGCCACGCGCAGGCGCTTGTGCGGCACGAGCTCGGAGACGACGAGCAATGCATCGCCGGGCGCTCCCGGCGCGAAGCGATCGGTCTCGACCGGTGGATGGATGATCGTGCTCTCGCGCCCGTAGTGGCGGGCGATCCGCTCGCGCGTGAGCTGCGAGTTGGCGACGTAGTCGTCCACGCGCGCGCTCGCCCGCAGATCCCAGCGCCGCATCCGCGCCAGCTGCAGGCGAAGCAGCCCGCGCAGCGGCGCCGGCGCCTCGGCCAGCGCGCGCGCCTGCTCGTACCACGCGTAGCGAAAGGGGGCGTGGCAATAACAGACGTGGACGGCGCCGGCGGTCGCGCGCACGCCGTGGGCGAAGGCGCTCGAGCTGCTGAGCACGAGCTCGCAATCGGGCAACGCGAGTCGTTCGATCGCCCTCGGATAGAGCGGCAAGAGGCGCCGGAACGAGGACTGGCGGACGCCCAGGCGCTGCAGCGACGATGTGACGATCTCGCGGCCGGCGAGGCGGCCGCCGGTGCCCTCCTCGTCGTAGAGCAGCGTGAAGATCGGAGCACGCGGATACATGTCGGCGATCGCCGCGAACGTGCGCTCGGCTCCCCGCATCACGAGCAGGTAGTCGTGGGCGAGGCAGACCCGCGGCTCGGGCGCCGCGGTCGCCTCGGAGCGCGGCGGCTGCGCCCCGGGCGAGGCGCTGGTGGCGTCGGCGAAATTCACCCGCGCAGGGTACCCGCCACCGTCGGTGCCGGTCCGGGCGCTCGCGCCCAACGAGGCCACTCCCTCATAGGATCCGGGCGTGAGGATCCTGGTGATCGTGCCATGGGGCCAGCGGCTCGGCGGCGCCGAGGCGATGCTGCAGATGGTGCTGGACGGCGCCGCGCAGAGCGGGCACGAGTTCGAGCTGGTGTTCCTCGAGCACGGAGCGTGGCCGCGCGAGCTGGCGGCGGCCGGATTCACCGTCCACGTCGTGCCGGCCGGACGGTTGCGCCAGGCACACCGAACGCTGCTGGCGATCCCACGCCTGGCGCGCATCCTGCGCCGCAGCCGGCCGGAGCTGATCCTCAACTGGTCGGCCAAGACGCAGCTCTACGGCGCGCCGGCGGCGGTGCTCGCCGGTCTCTCCGACCGCGTGGTCTGGTGGCAGCAGGTGATCCCGCGCGGGCATTGGGTGGATCGCCTGGCCACGGCGCTGCCGGCGGTCGCCGTGGGCTGCTACTCGCATGCGGCGGCAGACGCGCAGGCGCGCATGTTCCCGTCGCGGCCGACGTTCGTGGTCGCGGCGGGCACGCCGGTGCCCGTACCGGGGGCCGGTCCGGCAGCGCTCGCGCTGCCCGCCGGGGTCCCCGTGATCGGCCTCGTTGGGCGCCTGCAGCGGTGGAAGGGGCAGGATCGGCTGCTGCGCGCGCAGAAGCTCCTGGCCGAGCGCGGGCAGCGCTCGCAGGTGCTGATCGTCGGGGGCGACTCCTACGGGCTGGAGCCGGAGTACGCCGGCTCGCTGAAGCCGCTGGCCGAGAGCCTCGGCATGGCCAGCGCGGTCACGATGACCGGCGAGGTCCCCGACGCCGGTCCGTTCATCGAACGCATGGACGTGCTCGTGAACGCGTCGGACCCGGAGCCGTTCGGGATCGTCCTGCTCGAGGCGATGGCGCGCGGCGTGGCCGTCGCCGCCGTCGATTCGGGCGGGCCCGCGGAGTTCATCGAACACGGGCGCACGGGCGTGCTGGCGCGTTCGGGCGAGCCCGCCGATCTGGCCGATGCGCTGGAGCCGCTGCTTCGCTCACCCGAGAAGCGCTGGACGATCGGGGCGGCCGGGCACGCGCGATTCCTCGAAGAGTTCACCGACGCCGCGATGCGGGATCGGTTTTTCTATCAATTCAAAAAATTAATAGATGAAAAAGGGTGAGACGACGAACGGCGAGGTGAAACGCCGCCCCGGGTCTGTCAGCGATCGCCCGCGATCAGCACCGATACGGACAGCAGCTCGGGGAAGCGGGCACGCACGCTCTCCGGCCACACGCGCCCGCCGCTCAGCGAGATCACGTCGGCGCCGGCATATTCAGGCGCGCCGACCGTGAGTCCCTCCTCGCCGAGAATGCGCGTGGTCACGTGTGGGAGCGCGGGGGAGATGTGCGGCTCATACCCCGGGCGAAAGCTCGTCAGGTTGCCGCGCAGGGCGAGCTCGAGACGCGTGCGCAGCGTCGCCAGGTTGGGCGTCGAGACGACGATTCGCCCGCCCGGGGCGACCGCGCGGGCCGCCTTGCGCAGGGTCGTCCACGGCGCCTCGAGGTGCTCGATCGTCTCGATCAGGAGCACGCGGTCGACCGTGGGCAGCTGCGCCTGCTCGGCGGCCTCTCCGAGAAACGACACGTCGGCGCGCAGGTCCTCGGCCAGCCAGTCGATCGGATCGAGGCCGTGCAGCTCGCTCGGCGACCAGCGGTCCCGGATCGCGCGCAGCAGGTCGCCGCGCCCGCAGCCGATGTCGAGCCAGCGCAGACCGCGCTCGGGCTCGGAGGCCGCCAGCGCGCCCTCGACGATCTCCTCCAGCGAGGCGCCGCCCGAGTCGATCTGATCGGCGAACGTGCGCACGGTGAGGGAAAGCTACAGTGACGCGGGCGCACATGAGCTCGCCGAGGAGATCAGCCTGTGAGGTGACGATCGTCGCCCACGACATCGGCTCGGTCGGCGGCATGGAGCGCGTGCTCGGCGAGCTGATCCTCGGTCTGCGCGCGCTCGGACATCCGGTCACCGTGATCGCCCGCACCTGCCGGCTGCCGGCCGACGCCGGCCTGCGCTTCCACCGCGTTCCCGGCCCCGCGCGTCCTGTCCTGCTCGCGTATCCGTGGTTCCTGATCGCCGGCTCGCTGATGTTGTGGCGCAGGCGCCGCGGCGTCGTGCAGAGCACCGGCGCGATCGTGCTCGGCCGCGTCGACGTGATCGCCGTCCACTACCTGCACCAGGTCGGCCCCGTCACCCCCAGCCGTTCGACGCCGCTGTTTCGCCTGCATGCACGGCTCGTCGCCGCGCTGCTGCGCGCCGGCGAGCGTGCGATCTTCGCCGCCAACCGCTCGGCGGTTTTCGTCGGCGTCTCGGACGGCGTCGCCGGGGAGCTGCGCGAGCACCACCCGCACGTGCGAGGGCGCGTGGAGAGCATCCACAACGGCGTCGATGTGCAGGCGTTCGCGCCGCAGCAGGACCGCGCCGGCCAGCGTCGCCGCGCTCGCGAGCGATTCGGGATCCCCCAGCAGCGGCTCGTCGCCGTGTTCGTCGGCAGCGAGTGGGAGCGCAAGGGTCTCGAGCCGGCGATCCGTGCAATCGCCGCCGCCCCCGAATGGGACCTCGCCGTGGCCGGCGACGGCGACCGCGAGCACTACCAGCGGCTGGCCGACTCGCTCGGGGTCGCGCACGCGCTGCACTGGCTCGGCGTGCTCGAGGACGTCGCCCCCGCCTACGAGCTCGCCGACGCGTTCGTGCTGCCCTCGAGCTACGAGACCTTCTCGCTCGTCACCTTCGAGGCTGCCGCGAGCGCGCTGCCGCTGCTGGCCACGCCCGTCAACGGCGTACGCGAGCTGCTGCGCGACGGCGAGAACGGCTTCACCATCGGCCGCGACCCCGAGCCGATCGCGGCGCGCCTGCGTGCCCTCGGCGCCGACGTCGCTCTGCGCGAGCGCCTGGGCATGCGCGCACGCGAGTCCGCGCTCGCCTTCAGCTGGGAGGCGATGGTGCGAAAGCACCACGAGCTGTACGAACGGCTGGCGCCCGCGTCCTAGACGCACCCCCGCCCGCGCGCCCAAGCGCGCCCGTGGCGGCTTCCTATGAGCGCCGCGCGGCGTGCTCGAGCAGGCGCTCGAGCGGGTCGGTGGCGGCGCTCACGGTGAACAGCTGCTCGACCTTGGCCCTGCCGGCCTCAGCCAGTCGCTCGCGCAGCGCCGGGTCCGCGCGCAGCCGCCGCAGCCGCTCGGCCAGCGCCTCGGCGTCGCCCTCCGGGAAGGTGAGCCCGCCGCCGGTCAGCTCGATCAGCCACGGGATCTCGCCCGAGTCCGACCCGACGACCGGCACGCCGCACCACAGCGCCTCGACGATCACCCGCCCGAACTGCTCCTTCCACGTCGGGGTCGTCAGCGACGGCAGCGCCAGCACGTCGAGTTGAGCGTAGCCCGCGGCCATCTGCTCGTGGCTGAGGTCGTCGAGCACGCGCACGCTCGAGCCCGGGATCGACTGGCCCTCGAGCTCGCCGCGCAGCTCGCCGTCGCCGATCAGCAGCAGCTCGACCGGCTCGACGAGCAGGCGCACCGCGGCAAGCAGGTCCGTCAGCCCCTTGCTCGCAACAAGCCGCCCGGCGTAGCCGATGGTGAACGGACGCGAGCCGGCGCCCTCGTCGTGAGCGCCGCCCTGCCCGTGGACGCCGTCGGCGATAGCAGGCGCCGGCCCCCAGTCGGGCACGGCATGGGGTGAGAGCTCGACCTCCCCGCGTGCGCCCCAGGCGCGGGCGAGGCGCCCGGCGCTTTCCGAGCGTGCTGCCACGAACGCCGCCCTGCGCAGCACGCGCGAGCGCATCCAGCGCACCGGGGCGGGCAGGTGACGGTCGATGTTCTCGGCGCACTGCACGCCGAAGGGCACCCCCAGACGAGCGAGCGCGAGGCTCCACTGGGTCGCGGCGAAAGAGAACGGCTCCGCCTCCAGGAACGCCACGTCGGGGCGAAAGCGAGCCGCGATCGCCCGGCATCGCGCCAGGTAGAAGTGGCGCTGGGGATGGCCGCGCAGCGCCACCGGCTCACGCAGGAGCGTCTGCTCCATGCCGCTCAGCACCTGCGGATAGAAGTCGCGCTGGTCGTACTCGCTGCGCCATCGGCTCGGCAGCACGATCTCGAGCTGCCATCCGCGCCGCATCAGCTCGCGGTAGACCTCCTGGTTCACGCTGACCACCGACGGGTGGCTGACGACGAGCAGGCGTGCGTCCGAAGAGGCCCGCGCGGCAGCGTCGAAAGGCGCCGTTCCAGAGCGCTCGCGCGGTGCCTGTGCGGGGTCTTCCGTGGGGGGAGAAAGCGGCATGGGAGGGGCGCTATCGTTGCACGCACGCTTGCTCGGAGGCGACATCGGCGCGATACTCTTTAGCCGCAAATTACGCCCCTCCATACGATGGCTGCTGAATGGCCACGGACGGACCTGTAGCCGATGAACGAGACCACCGACGCCATTGCCATCTTCGCTCCGCTGTGGAGACGCAAGTGGCTGATCCTGCTGGTCGGACTCGTCGTCGGCGCGGCCAGTTACCTGTACTACCGGCACGCGCAGCGCGTGTTCCAGGCGAACACGCAGATCTACCTGGGCGCGAGCGCCGAAGAACAGGCGCCCGGTGAAAAAACGAGCGGCAAGAGCCTGACGACCAACGTCGCCAATCAGGCGCAGATCATCAACTCGATCGTCGTCGAAAAAGTCCACCTGCAGCTGCGTCGCGAAGGCAAGGTGACGGCGATCCGCGGTAGCAAGGTGCGCGCCAAGGGCGCCGAAAAAAGCGAGTTCATAACGATCACGACCGAAGCGCACACGGCGACCGGCGCAGCCCTGCTGGCGAACCTCGTCGCGCAGGCATACGTGCGCCGCCAGCACGCCGCGCACGCGCGCTCGATCGAAAAGGCGATCGCGGTCACCCGCCGCCAGCTGCGCCGGATCGAAGCCTCCACGGTGGCCCAGACTCCGGCCAAACAGACCCCGGCCGAAGCGAAAGCCGAAAAAGGCGCCGAAGCCGGCGGCGGCGAAGCAAAAACGGGCGAAGGCAAAGGGGCGGGAGGGCCGACCACGGCGAGCATCCTGCAGGCGGCGAACCTGAGCAGCAAGATCAACCAACTCGAATCGAGCCTCGCCGTAACGGGCGCGCAGCAGGTCAGGCCCGCCACGGCAGCGGCCACCCAACAGCTCGCCCCCAAGCCCCGCAAGAATGCGATCTTCGGCTTCGTCATCGGCATCGTGCTGGCCTCGATCGCGGCCTATGCGCTCGGCCGCTTCGACCGTCGGCTGCGCTCCCTCGTGGGGATCGAGGGGGTCTTCGGCCTGCCGACGCTCGTCGGCCTTCCCAAAGTGCGCCAGCCGATCGTGTTCCGCGAGGGGCGGCCCTCGCCCTCGCGCTTCCTGCTCGAGCCGCTCAGGCGCCTGCACACCGTGTTCCAGCTCGGCACCTCCGGGCCGGTGCCGCACAACGGCCAGGGCGCGCTGCGCACTTCGCCACGGGTGCTCCTGTTCACGAGCGCCGACGCGGGCGACGGCAAGTCGACGGTCGTCGCCGATCTCGCGCTCGTACAGCGTGACGCGAACCAGCGCGTGGCGATCGTGGAGGCCAACTTCCGCCGACCGGTGCAGGCGAAGCTGCTCGGCCTCAGCGGCCCCGTGGGGCTCGCCGAGGTGCTCGTCGGCTCGGTGCCGCTCGCCGATGCGATGCAGCGAGTGCACTCGGATGAGCCGCCGATGCCCGCCTACTCGTCCCCGGCGCAATCCGAGGCGGGCGCGACGACGATGGTGCAGGCTCGCGCAGGCTCGCTGTCGCTGCTGGGTGGCGGCGGAGCCGTGTCGAACCCGCCCGCGCTGCTCGGCAACGGGTCGGTGTCCGGGCTGCTGCGCTCGCTGTCGGAGGACTATGACTACGTGCTCGTCGACGCGCCCTCGCCGCTCGAAGTGAGCGACGTGATGCCCCTGCTTCCGCTCGTCGACGGCATCGTGATCGTCGCTCGCGCCGGACACACGCGCGAGGCGTCCGCCCAGCGCCTGATCGAGTTGCTCGCGCGCACCGCCTCGGCCCCCGTCCTCGGGGTGGTCGCGAACTGCGTCTCGCGTAAGGAAATCGAGCGATTCGGCTTCGCGGCCTCGAACGGGCCGGGCAAGCTGATCGGGCGATGAACGTCCCTCACCCGCGGCTGGCCGGGCCCGTCGGGGTGGGTCATCCGACCGTCCGCGACCGGCGCTTCCAGGACGTGGCCGCCGTTGGTTTGGCGGGGCTGATCCCGATCGCGATCGGGCTCGGGCTGACGCTCGGGATACCGCACCCCAACCTCCCGCTCGTGCTCGGCTGCATCCTCGCGGCGCTGGTGGTCGTCGGCCTGATCGTGTGCACCCGGCTCGAGGTGACCGTCTCGCTGCTGGCGATCTACCTGCTGATGATCGACGGCCCGGTCAAGCTCGGCATCGGCGGCGGCGAAGCCACCGCCGCCGTTCGCAACGTGCTGACGGCGGCGGTCTGCCTCGGTGCGGTGCTGCGCATCGTCGCTCGGCGCGAGCGGATCAGGTTGCCGCCGCTCTCGGCGTGGGTGCTTGGTTTCGTCGCGATCGTGCTGATCGAGGCCTTCAACCCAAAAACGGCCGGAATCCTGAAGATCCTCGGTGGCTTTCGACAGCAGTTGCAGTGGCTGCCGTTCTTCTTCTTCGGCTACGCGCTGATGCGCTCGAAGAAGCGCTTTCGCCAGCTGTTCGTGATCGTAGGCGTATGCGCGCTGGCGAACGGGATCGTCTCGTCGTATCAGACCGGGCTCTCGCCGGCCCAGCTCGCCAAGTGGGGGCCCGGATACGGCGCCAAGGTCACGGCCGGTCAGGTCGGGGGTAAGAGCTCGTCGTCGCGCACATACTTCAGCGAAGGCGAAGCGCGCGTACGGCCGCTCGGGCTCGGCGCCGATGCCGGCTTTGGCGGCGGCGTGGGCGTGATCGCGCTGCCGTTCTCGCTGGCGCTGTTCGCCACCTGGCGCGCGCGGCGAAGATGGATCGCGGCCGTGCTCTGTCTCGGGGGGCTCGTCGCCGTCGTCACCGGGCTCGGGCGCCTGCAGGTCGTCGGCGCGGCGCTCGGCGTGGTCGCCTTCGCGATGCTGGTGGCGCTGTCAGGGCGGCGCATGACCCGCGCCTTCGGCGCGATGCTCGCGATCGTCGTGCTCGCCGTTCCGCTGGGCTTCCTGTTCGTCTCGGCGATCCGCCCGGGCACGTTCAAGCGCTACGAAAGCATCGAACCGAGCACGGTCGCCGAAACGGCGCCGACGCACAAGGCGGGCTCGTGGCAGAAAATCCCGTCGCTTCTCGAAAAGGCGCCATTTGGCGTGGGGCTCGGCACGGTCGGTGCAGCAGGCGGCTTCGGCGGCAGGATCACAGAACTGGTCGAAGGGCACACGGTCAGCGCCGAGACGCAGTACAACTTCATCGCCGATGAACTCGGAGCGCCGGGGCTGCTGCTCTGGATCGGGCTCTCGGTCTATGTGATCGTGCTCACCGTCCGCCGCCTCCGACATACGCCCGACGGCGACCTCGTGATCTGCCTCGCCGGTGCGATGGCGCCGTTCATCGCGCTTACGCTCGAGGGATTTTCCGGGCCATTCACGACAAGCGCCGCGTCGGGACCGTACTTCTGGTTCGCGATCGGCATAGCCGCGTACTGGTTCGGCACGGGCAGGCACCGGGACGCTGTTGCGCGGGACCAGCCGCAATGAGCGCGCGGCCCAGCAACGGTGGCGGTCTCAACGCCGTGGGCGCCGTGTCCGGTGCACGAGCGGGCGTGCCGCCCGGCAAGCCGCCGGCCGGCGGTGGCAAGCAGACGCCGATCTCGATGCGCTCGCGACTCTCGCTGCTGATCGGCGACAAGCGCCGCTCGGTCGTTGCGCTCGCCGTCTGCTCGATCCTCTCGGGGTTCACCGAATCGGCCACGCTCGCGCTGATCGCGCAGGTCGCCGCACAACTCGGGACCGGCGGCAAGCACGTGGCGACGCACATCGGTCCGATCCACGTGGACTCGTCGGTTCGCACCCTTGTTTTCATCGCCTTCGCCCTCACGCTCGTGCGTGCCGCGCTGCAGATCCCGATCTCGGTGTTGCCCGCGCGGATCGCCGCCGACGTCCAGGCGAACATGCGCCGCAGGCTCTTCGAGGCGTTCACCCACGCCTCGTGGGCGATGCAGTCGCGCGACCGCGAGGGGCATCTGCAGGATGTGATGACCACTCAGACGATGCAGGCCACCAACGGCGCGATCCAGACGACGATCCTGATCACCTCGCTGTTCACGTTCCTGGTGATGATGGCCTCGGCGCTGTTGCTGAATGCGATCGCCGCAGTCGTCGTCGCCATCGCCACGTTCGCGCTGTTCGGTCTGCTGCGACCGCTTCGTGCCCGAGGCGTGGCTAATTCGCGAGGGCTGTCGCGATCGCAGGTGGAGTTCGCCGGCGGCGTGGCCGAGTCGATCCGCGTGGCAGAGGAGACCAAGGTGTTCGGTGTGGCCGGCACCCAGCGCGCCCGCGTCAACGAGCTGATCGAGAGCTCGTGGGGCTTCTTCTACCGCTCCCAGGTCCTCGCGAAACTCGTCGGCAATCTCTACCAGAGCCTGATCCTGATCCTGTTGGTGCTGGCGATCGGCGGTATCTATCTCGCCGGCGGGCACCACGTCGCTTCACTCGGCGCGGTCGTGCTCGTGCTCGTGCGGGCCGGCACGAGCGGACAGCTCGTCCAGGGCGCCTATCAGGGCCTGGCGCAATCGCTGCCGTTCATCGAGCGCTCGCAGGAGAACGCGCAGCTGTACCTGGACAGTGCGCTGAAGTTCGGGGACGTGCCGCTGGGCCGGGTGGACTCGATCACCTTCGCGCACGTCTCCTACGCCTACAACCCGGGCGAGCCGGTGCTGAGCGATCTCAGCTTCCAGGTCTCAGGCGGCGAGGTGATCGGCATCATCGGGCCATCCGGCGCCGGCAAGTCGACGCTCGTGCAGCTGCTGCTGCAGTTGCGCCGGCCCGACGAGGGGCGCTACCTCCTCAACGACACCCCCGCGCCCGACGTCGCGCGCGAGGACTGGTACCGGCAGGTGTCCTACGTGCCACAGGAACCCCGCCTGCTGCACGCATCCGTCACGGACAACATCCGCTTCTTCCGCGAGATCGACACCGAGGGGGTCGAACGCGCCGCACGCCTCGCGCGCATCCACGACGACATCATGAGCTGGCCGGCCGGCTACGACACGATCGTGGGGCCGCGTGCGGATGCCGTCTCCGGCGGGCAGCAGCAGCGCATCTGCCTGGCGCGCGCGCTCGCCGCGCGCCCCGAGGTGCTCGTGCTGGACGAGCCCACCAGCGCGCTCGACCCGCATTCGGAGACCCTGATCGGCGAGTCGCTCACCGCGCTCAAACACGAGCTGACGCTGTTCATCATCGCCCACCGCATGTCGACCCTCGACATCTGCGACCGCGTGATGGTGATCGTCGACGGCCGACTCGTCGCATTCGACACCAGGGCGCTGCTGGAGACGCAGAACGCGTACTACCGGCACGCCTCGCAGCTCGCCGCCGGGCCGTCCTCGCGCTGATGGCCGAGGGGCGGGTCCCCGACTTCTTCATCGTCGGCCAGCCGAAGAGCGGGACGACCGCGCTGTACTCGATGCTGCGTCGCCACCCGCAGATATTCCTGCCCGAGAGCAAGGAGCCGTGGTTCTTCGCCGATGAGCTGCACGAGCGGACGCCGCCGCGACCGGAAGGCACGGCGCGCACGCTCGAGCAGTACCGCGCCCTGTTCGCCGCGGCCCAGCCCGGTCAGATCGTCGGGGAGGCGACGCCGCTGTATCTGTGGTCGCGCACGGCCGCGTCACGGATCGCCGAGGTGAAGCCGCAGGCTCGGATCGTCGCGATCCTGCGCGAGCCCGCCGAGCTGCTTCGGTCTCTGCACCTGCAGTTCCTCGAGAGCTACGTGGAGACCGAGCACGACCTCGCCAGCGCGCTCGCGCTCGAGCCCGAGCGGCGTGCCGGGCGCAGCATCCCGAGGCACACCTACTGGCCGAAGGCGCTGCTCTACTCAGAGCACGTCCGCTACGTAGAGCAGCTTCGTCGCTATGAGAACGTGTTCCCACGCGAGCAGATGCTCGTGCTGATCTATGACGACTTTCGCGCGGACAACGAGGGCACGGTCCGCCAGGCGCTGCGCTTCCTCGGCGCCGACGAGTCGATCGCGGTCGGCTCGGTTCGTGCGAACCCAACCGTGCGCCCCCGCTCGCGGGCGCTGAACGAGCTGATCCATGCGGTCTCGGTGGGACGCGGGCCGGTCTCGCTCGCCGTCAAGGGCGCGGTCAAGGCGGTCACCCCACGACAGGCGCGCAGGCGCGCGCTGCGCGCCGCCAAGCAACGGGTGCTCTACGCCCAGCCAGGCCCCCCCGACGAGCCCTTGATGCTCGAGCTCCGCCGACGCTTCGCCCCCGAGGTGGTTGCGTTGAGCGAGCACCTCGGCCGCGATCTGGTCTCGCGCTGGGGGTATGACGCTCTCTCCTGAGACCGATTGACCCCGCGGAGCGCCTGCGGGCATCTGCAACAATTGCGCCCGCCATGGCAAAGTCGGCTCCGCTTGCGACATCTTCAGTCGAGCGTCCCGGGCCGCCTTCGCCGGAGCCCGACCTGCGCCCAAAGGTCGCCTATGTGATGGGCGCTGGGCGCAGCGGCTCGACGATCCTTGGCATCGCACTCGGCAACTGCGACGGCGTCGTCTATGCGGGTGAGATGGACAAGTGGCTGCGCCGCGCCGGCGATCCGCCATTGGGGGGGGAGGAGCGCGAGCTCTTCTGGCGGGCCGTGCGCGAGCGCGTCGATGTCTCGCCCGCGCTGACGGGCAAGGTCGCGCGCTGCCTCGAGGCATCCTCGGCGCCCTTCCGCATGCGCTTCTGGGGCAGCCAGCGCAAGTTGCGCCGCCCCTACCGCGAATTCGCCGGCGAGCTCTATCGTGCGATCTCGCGCGTCGCGTCGGCCCCGCAGGTCGTCGACACCTCGCACTTCCCCCGGCGCGCACGCGAGCTGCAGCACGTCGAGGGGATCGAGCTGTACCTCCTGTTCATCGTGCGCGACCCGCAGAGCGTCGTCGCCTCGTGGGACCGCGACGACGTCGTCGAGCCCCGCTTCACGATGCTCCAGACCAACGCCTACATGTGGCTGACCCACCTGATCTCGCTGTTCGTCTTCCTGCGTCATCCGCGCGAGCGCCGGCTGCTCGTGCGCCACGAGGACTTCGTCGCCGACCCGGCGGCCGTCGTGCGCGACATCCTCGACTGCATGGGCTCCTCGGCCCCGCTGCCGGACTTCGGCGAGCTGAAGACCGGCGTCGCCTTTCAGGGCAACCGCATCGCCCGCTCGGAGGTCGTCTCGCTCAACGGGAGCGTCGCGCCCCCCGCGCGTGTCTCGCGCGTGACGTCGGTCCTGCAACTGCCCTGGAAGCTCGTGTTCGCGCGCCTGGGCCCGGTCGCCGGCGACCCCACGCGCCTGCGCCGGACGCGCTCGGAAGCGGCCTGAGCGGCGCACGATGAGCTCGATCTCGGCTGCGCAGCGCGGTAGCGCCCACGGTGCACCCGCCGCATCGACGCCCACGCGCGTGATCTACGTGATGGGGGCCGGTCACAGCGGCTCGACGATTCTTGGGGTGGCCCTCGGCAATTGCGCTGACGTGTTCTACGCGGGCGAGGTCGACGAGTGGCTGCTGAAGGGCAGCGGCCGCTTCGGCGGCGAGGAGCGCCGGCGCTTCTGGGGGGCCGTGCGCAGCGAGATGGGGGAAGCGGCCGACGGACTGTTCGGCGAGCGCGTGAACCGTCTGATCGAGCGCTCGTCGGCGCCGCTGCGGATCGACCGCCGCCTGCAGCGCCGGCGCATCCTGCCCGGCTACCGGCGCGCCACCGAGCGCCTGTTCGCGGCGATCGCGCGCGTGGCCGGCGTGGGCTACGTCGTGGACACCTCGCACTTCCCCCTGCGCGCGCGCGAGCTTCAGCGCCTGTCCGGGATCGAGCTGCACCTGATCTTTCTGACGCGCGACCCGCAGGCCGTGGTCGAGTCGAACGTGCGCGAGATCAGCCGCCACGAAGTCGCCGAGCGGCGCGTGCGCGTGCTGGGCACGAACGTCGGGCTGTGGCTCACGCAGCTGCTGTCTATCTACGTGTTCCTGCGCCAGCCGCGCGCGCGCAGGATCTTGCTGTGCTACGAGGACTTCGTCGCCGACCCCGCCGGCGTGCTGCGCCAGCTGCTCGACCACGCCGGCTCAGACGCGCCGCTGCCCGACCTCGGGGCGCTCTCGGTGGGCGTACCGCTCGAGGGCAACCGGCTGCTGGCGGCCGAGACGATCTCGATCCGCGCGCCGCGCGCGCCGGTCGCCCGCTGGTCGCTGCTGACGACGCTGCTGCAGTGGCCCTGGCAATCCGCGCTTGGCTTGCTGCGGCCCGTCGCTCGGGCATCGTCGCGCGAGACTGCGACGGCCCCAGGCCGGCCCGCCGGCGGCGGCGAGTAGGCGTGCACCCGCTACGGCGCACGATGGCCTTCCTCGGCCGGCGACTCGGTCGCCCCGAGCTGCTCGCGGCGGTATACGCGCCGGCGCGCCAGGCGCAGCTCGAGGAGGTCGGCATCGCCGCCGTGCTCGCCGCCGCGCTCGGGCGCGACGGAACGTACGTCGACGTGGGCACGAATCGCGGTCAGGTGCTGCGCGAGGCCGTGCGCGTCGCTCCCAACGGGCGGCACATAGCGTTCGAGCCGATTGCGGCGCTGGCCGCCGAGGTGCGGCGCTCGTTCCCGCAGGTCGACTGCCGCGGGCTCGCGATCGGCGCGCGCCGTGAGCAGGCCGAGTTCTGCCACTTTCGCAAGCTCGACGGCTGGAGCGGGCTGCGGCGCAGCCGCGAGATAAGCGACGAGCGCGGCGACCCGGAGTTCATCACGGTGCAGGTCTCAACGCTGGATGAGGAGCTCGACGGGGTCGAGCCCGCCGTGCTCAAGATCGACGTCGAGGGGGCCGAGCTCGAGGTGCTCCAGGGCGCTCGCGGGCTGCTCGCTCGCGCGCGGCCGCTGATCGTCTTCGAGCACGTCCTCGGCGCGGCGGCGCTGTATGGAGCGCCGCCGGCGGCGCCATGGGACCTGCTCGCCGAGCTCGGCTACGAGGTCTTCGCCGTGACGGGCGAGGGCCCGATCGACCGCGCCGCGTTCGCCGCCAACGAGACCGTCGTCAACTGGCTGGCGCGACCGGTTCGGGAGCCAGCGCCGACGCCGGGGCCCCGGTCACCGTCAGCGTGAACGGCGCGCTTGCGCTGCCCGCGTTGAAACCGTCGCTCGGAACGCGCACCCGCAGCGTGGCCGAGCCTGCGGTCGCGAACGTGCGCGAGAGCGTGAACGTGCCATCCGCGGCCACCGTCGCCGATGCGATCGCGTGGAAGCCGACCCCGAACGCTCCGCGCCGGTCGAGCACCACGGTCGTGCCCGCGCGCGCGGGGCTGACGGTTCCCGACAGCGTGAGCTGTTCGCCGGCCGCGATCGAGGTCGGCGGGCCGCTCAGCGTGAGCACGTACTTGACGCCCTCGAACAGGGGAATCGACCGCGTGGCCGAGTCGCTCACCTCGTAGTAAGTGCTCTGCTCGGGAGTCTGGAGGAACTGGTAGTTGCCGGAGTCGTCGGCGGTGCTCGTCGCGACCGGTGCGAACGAGCCGTTCCTGGTGCGCGCGAGCAGCGTCACCGTCTGGCCCGGCGCGTCCGCTGCGACGCCGCTGATCGTGACCGTCTGGCCGAAGGGGATCGGGTCGGCCGAGGTCTCGATCGTCAGGCGTGGATTCTGGGGCTGCGGGACCATGTACGTGACCGCTTCGGAGATGCCAGGGGCGTTCGCGCCCTTCGGGTGCGCGAGCACGCGCACCTTGGCTTCGCCCGGGATCTTGAAGGCGCGGCTGATCGAGAAGCTGCCATCGACGACGTCGCCGTAGGCGATCGTGCGCCACTGTTCCCCGTCGGCGGGGTAGGACACCTGCAGCGCGACGCGCGCGCCCGGGGCGGCCGGGGCGACCGTGCCGGTGAACGTGGCCCGGCGGGCCTGGCGGACATGGCCACCCTGCGTCCCGGCGGCCGAGGCCGCGGGCGCCACGGGTGCGTTCAGGGTGACGACCGGCGCGACGCGCACGGCCGTGTGAGCGCCATGGCGCCCGAGGCGCACACGGAAGCGGGTGTTCGCAGACAGCGTGACCGGTGACAGCTGGTAGGAGCCGTCGGCTTCGGTGCTCACCGTCGCCAGCGCTGCGAAGGCGCGTCCGCCGCCGCCGCCGCCCTGCTGGGCCCGTTCGATGCTCACCTGGCGCCCGGCGGCAGCGGCGGCGGCCGCGGATTCACCCGTGGCCGGGCAGGTGACCTTTCCGGAGACCGTCACTGCTTCACCGGCCGTGATCAGCGACGCGCTGGTCTGGATGCTCATCCTGCAGCCCCGCGTGGATGCGGCCGGTGCAGGCGGTGTCGCCGGCGCGGAGGCTTCGCCGGTGTCGGTCGTGCCCGCGTGGCGAGCGGCGCGTTCCTGGGCCCGGGCTGCCTGGCGCTGGGAGCGTTCGGCCAGTCGTTCGGCCCGGGCGGCCGCGCGTTCTTCCCTGCGAGCGGCGCGCATCTGGGCTCGTTCGCGCGCGCGGGCTTCCCGTTCCTGCAGGCGGGCTTCGCGTTCCTGCAGGCGGGCTTCGCGTTCCTGCAGGCGGGCTTCGCGGTCGGCGGCGCTGGCGCTGACGGCGCGCGCGAGGTGGCGCGGGTGGGCAGACGCGACCAGCGGCGTCGCGCCGAAGCCGGCGAGGGCGCTCAGCGCAGCGATTGTGAGAAGGGTCGCGCGCGGCGACCGGGCGATCTTTTTGGGCACTTGCGCTCCTCTTCTCGGAAGGCGAGGTGGTATCGGGTAGGTGCTTCGCGTCCCTATCGGCAGGGGTGCGTGCGCGCTTGACAGCGCAAGGGCGCCGTTAGACTTTCGTGCCATGACGGCTCGGGCTGAACGATCCGCTGTCATGCCCGAGCCCGTGCAGCGACCTCGTTACGCTTTGCGGTATGACGGCATCGGCTGACCCTCGATCCGCCGCGCGGGGTCAGGCGACCGCGCCGGCCCCCGTGGAGGGGCGGATGCCGGACTTCTTCATCGTCGGACACCCCAAGTGCGGCACGACGGCGCTGTACGAGATGCTGCGGACCCACCCGCAGATCTACATGCCGGAGCTGAAGGAGCCGTGGTTCCTCGCGGACGACATGGCCGCGCGGTTTCAGCCGCCGCGCTCGGCCGAGCCGCCGGAGACGCTCGAGCAGTACACGCGGCTGTTCGCCGCGGCGGAGCCCGGCCAGCGCGTGGGCGAGGCATCCTCGGCCTACCTGCTCTCGGGTACGGCGGCCGAGCGGATCGCCGCGCTGCGTGCAGACGCGCGCATCATCGCGATCCTGCGCGAGCCGGCGAGCTTTCTGCGCTCGCTGCACATCCAGCTGCTGCGCACGCACGTGGAGTCGCAGAAGAGCTTCGCCAAGGCGATCGCGCTCGAGCCGGCGCGGCGCGCGGGCAAACGAATACCGCGACGCTCGCACCGCCCTCAGCTGCTGCTCTACTCCGACCACGTCCGCTACGTCGAGCAGCTGCGCCGCTACCACGCGGCGTTCGGCACCGAGCAGGTGCTCGTGCTGATCTACGACGACTTCCGCGCGGACAACGAGGGCACGGTGCGCAGGGTGCGCCGCTTCCTCGGCGTCGAAGAGGACGTCCCGGTCGAGCTCAGGGACGCCAACCCGACGGTCAAGGCGATGCGCTCGCAGCAGCTCGACGAACTGGTCAACGTCGTCTCGGTCGGCCGCGGGCCGGTCTCGCGCGCGGTCAAGGCCGGGCTCAAGGCCGTCACGTCGAGCGCCCTGCGCGACCGCGCCCTGCGCGCCACCCAGCGCCATGTCGTGATGGGCCGCCCGCAGCCCGTGGACGAGCGGTTGATGCTCGACCTGCGCCGGCGCTTCAAGGGCGAGGTGGTCGCGCTGAGCGAGTATCTCGATCGCGACCTCGTGACCCTCTGGGGTTATGACAGCCTCGACTGAGGTCGGGGGGCTGGACAGCGACGCCGACAGCTCGCCGCTCGGCGATCGCTGGCGCGAGCGCGCGCGTCGCGAGCAGCGGGCCGCGATGCCGCGCGGCGATGTGGTGCTCACGTGCTCGGCGCCGCTCGGTACGGGCGGCCTCGGGCGACACCTGAGCGAGCTCGAGGCGGCTGTGCGCTCCGTCAACGAGCGCCCGCCGATCTGCATCAGCGGCGACCGTCCGGCGCGGGACTCGCTGGCAGGGGAGTCCCGCGCGGCGCGCGGAGACGTCCGCATCCCGAGCTTTGGGCGCATTCTGGCGCGGATTCCGCTGGTGGCTCCCGGGGTGCGCACGTGGGCGCACATGAGCGAGTTCGACTCGCTCACCAAGAGAAGCCTGCCTCGCGCCGATCACCTGATCGCCTTCAATGGCCAGGCGCTCGCGCAACTGCGCGCCGCCCGGCGGGCCGGCTACGAGTCGGTCGCGCTGGTCTCGGCCAACTCGCACATGCGCCAGGTGCAGCGGCGGCACGCGGAGGCGCGCGAGCGCTATCCGCTGGAGGGCTCGTGGACGACGCACATGCTCGCACGCAACCTCGCCGAGTACGCGCTCGCCGACCGCGTCTACTGCGCCACCGACTACATCCGCGACTCGTTCCTCGAGCAGGGCGTTCCCGAGCAGCGGCTCGTGCCCTTCCCGCTCACGCCCGACCCCCGCTACGCGCCGCTGTCGCCCGCACACGACGGGCTCGAGCGCGAGCCCGGCGGCGGGCGTTCCGGACGCGACAGCGGCTCGAGCCGCTTCGAGATCGTCTACGTCGGCAGCCTGCACGTGCACAAGGGCGTGCCGCTGCTGATCGATGCCGTCCGCAGGCTCGCGCACGCCGACCTCGCGCTCACGCTCGTCGGCGGCTGGGGCACGCGCGGCATGCGCCGCTTCGTGCAGGGCGCCTGCGCGGCCGACCGGCGCATCGTCGTCGCCCCCGGCGATCCGCTGCCGCACCTGCGTCGCGCCGCGCTGTGCGCGCACCCGGCTTACGAGGACGGTTTCGGCTACGCGCCGGCCGAGGCGCTGGCATGCGGCGTGCCCGTGCTCGTCAGCGAGGACACCGGCATGAAGGAGCTGATCGACTCGCCGCGCCGGGGGCTGACGCTGCCCACCGGCGACCTCGATGCGCTCGCGCAGGCGATCGACGCTGCCTACCGCGGTGAGCTCTTCGCCCGCTGAGCAGGGCGCGCCGGCGCTGCGCGTCGCGGTCGTCGGCGTCTCGACCGACCCGCTCACGTGCGGTGTGCGCGATCACGCGACGCTGCTCGCGCGGGCGCTCGAGGCGCACGGCGTTTCCTCTTCGCTGCATTGGCTCTCGCGCGAAGAGCGCACGCTGGCCGGCTCGCGGAGGGAGCTCGACGCCTTCGCGCACGAGCTCGGCTCGGCGCTTGCCGCCTCGCCGCCGGACGCGGTGCTGCTGCACTACTCGGCCTTCACCTTCTCTTTCCGCGGCGTGCCGCTGTTCGTCCCGGCCGTGCTGTCGGGCGTGCGACGCTCGCGGGCGCCGCTCGTCACGGTGCTGCACGAGTACGCCTATCCATGGGGGCGCGCCGGCCTGCGCGGAACGGTCTGGGCGATCACTCAGCGCGCCTTCCTGCTCGAGCTGGCGCGCGCCTCGGCCGCGCTGGTCGTGACCGCCGACTTCCGCGCGAGCGAGCTCGCGGCGCGCCGCTGGCTTCCGCGACGGCGAATCGAGGTCGCTCCGGTCTTCTCCAACCTGCCGGAGCCACGCCGGGGTGGCGCGGATACGGCGCAGCAGACGGCGGCTGTCGGCCTGTTCGGCTACGCCTCGGAGGGCACGTCGGTGGAGGTGGCGCTCGATGCACTGCGGCTGCTGCGCGAGCAGGGCCGCGCGGTCGAGCTGCGGCTGCTCGGGGCCCCGGGTGCCGACTCCGAGGGCGGCCGCGCGTGGTGCGCGGCCGCGGCCGCGCGTGGGGTGGACGCGGCGCTGTCGTTCACCGGTTGGGTCTCGGCGCAGGAGCTTGCGGACGCGCTGGCCGCCTGCGACGGACTCCTGTTCGCCGACTCCTCGGGCCCCACGTCGCGCAAGACCACGCTCGCGGCTTCGCTCGCCTCGGGCAGCCCGCTCGTGGCGATCGACGGGCCGCGCCGCTGGCAGGCGCTGGCCGACGCGGAGGCGGCCCGCATCGTCGCGCCGACCGCGCAGGCGCTCGCCGACGGGATCGGCGCGCTGCTCGAAGACGAGGCCGAGCGCGCGCGGCTCGGCGAGCGCGGGCGCGCCTTCGCCCAGCGGGAGATGAGCGTCGAGCGCGCCGCTCAGGTGCTCGCCCAGCTGCTGCGGGCGATCGCGTAGGCATCGCGCAGCGCCTGCACGTGGCGCTCGCGCGAGAAGGTGGCGGCCACCAGCTGGCGACCCGCCTCGCCCATCGTGGCCTGGCGTCCCGGGTCGGCCAGCAGCCGCTCGAGCGCGCCCGCGAGCGCGGGCGCGTCGCCCGGAGCGACTCCCAGACCGTTCTCGCCGGGCCGCAGCCAGTCGGTGATGCCTCCCGTTTCGCTGGCCACGACGGGCCGCCCGGCCGCCAGCGCCTCGATGCCGACCAGGCCGAACGGCTCGGGCCAGACCGAGGGGATCGCCACGACGGAGGCTTCGGCGAGCTCGCGCGCGAGCTGCTCCGGCTCGAGCCAGCCCGTGAAGGAGACGCGGCCCTCCACGCCGAGGCGGTGCGCCAGCCGGCGCATCGCGGCCAGCCGCAGACCGTCGCCGCAGATCACGAACTCGCCATCGACGCCGCGCGCCGCGCGGATCAGCACGGCGACGCCCTTCGATGTGACGATGCGCCCCGCGAAGACGACGCGCCGCCGCCGCTCGTGGCCCGAGCCGGTGTGCGGATCCATCGTCGTGAACAGCGGCACCACGCGACGGCGCTCGACGCCGTTGATCGTCAGGTGGCGATCGATCGCGCTCGAGTACGAGACGACCAGGTCGGCGGCCCGGAGCGCGTTGCGGCCGCGCTCGGCGCGGCCGTAGGAGGCGGGCAGCCAGCGCGGGTCGTGCGTGTGCGCGCAGCCGCGCAGCAGCAGGTTCGGCACGCAGCCCGGGCCGTGCGCGCGCATGCACTCCTGGCCCGGGCGGAAGTAGTGCACGCCGGAGGTGCAGGCCGTGTAGCCGTGCAGGCTGATCACGACCGGCGCCTGCGCGCGCATCAGCTCGAGCACGTCGGGGTCTTCGTACTGGTGCAGATGGATCAGCTCGGGGCTGGAGCGGAGCGCGTCGCCGAGCCGCTCCTGCGGCGAGGCCGTGGCGTCGAACAGTCGTGGGCTGTGGTGCAGCGCCACGCCGGGCACGCGGGCGCGCTCGTCGATCCGCGCCGCGGCCGCCGTGACCTGCAGCCCGGCACCGGCGAGTGCTTCGGCGCTCGTCATCGCGTGGGTCGCCACGCCGCCGTCGCGCGTCCAGCGCGGCGTGACGATCAACACGGAACGCGGCTGCGTCGGGGTCACGGGCGGCCCCGGCCCGTGCGGCGGCGGCTGGCGCAGCCGCTCAACGCGACGCGCCGATCGTGTCCCAGCTCACGCCCGAGCATGCGCGTGGCGTGCGATCCCGGCGCGGATCGCCGCTTCGAATTCGCGGGCACGCGTGTCATACGAGAGCTCCTCACGCAAGCCCGAGCGGTCGAACGCGCGCGGGAAGCCACCGGCCTTGGCCTGCGCCAGCTCGGACACGACGTCCTTCATCGCCTGCTCGTCGTCCGGCGCGACCAGCCACACGCCGGGCTTGCCCTCGAGGTAGTCCCAGTTCTCGCCGCGGGGGACGGCGGCGAGGATCGGGCGGTCGGTCATCAGGTACTCGTACGTCTTCGCCGAGATGCGCCCGCCGCGCGAGCCGTCCGGTCGCCTGGGGAGCGTGATGAAGAGCAGGTCGGCGCGGGCGAGCATGCCGGGGACCTGCTCGTGCGGCGCGGGACCGAGCACGCTCACGACCTCGTGCACGCCGGCGGCGGCGAGGGCACGCTCGACCACGTCCTGCGGGTAGGGGTTGCCGTACAGCACGAGTCGGAGCCGGCCGGCCCACTCGGGGTGCTCGGCGATCGCCGCCAGCATCGCGCGACCGATGGCGGCGGGCGAGGAGGTGCTCGGATCGAGCGCGATCAGCTCGTGGCGGCCGAGGCGCGTCCACGCGTCGTAGGCGCGCTTGAGCGCGCTCGCCGGAGCGTCCTGCCCGATCAGCGCCCACCAGCCCGACATCGCCCCAACGTAGGCGATCTCGAAGCCGTCGGCGCCGGGCTGCCCGGGTCCGAAGCGGGCGGCGTCGGCGCCGTAGCGGACGAGCCGGATCCGCTCCTGCACGTCCTGCGGCTGGCGCGCGCGCACGGCTTCGAGGTTGGTCTGGGACACGTAGACGGTCGTGTCGGCCGCGCGGGCGTAGCGATCCTCGAGCGCCCGCGCCAGCCGGTGGTGCAGCGCGCTGGGGAACTCGGGATGCATGTCCGAGCAAGTCGGTGAGTCGTCGAGGTTGAGAATCAGCGGCAGGCGGGTCAGGCGCCGCAGGGCGAGACCGGCCAGGCCGGCGGAGTAGGGCATCATGAACACGACTATCGCCTGCGGCCGGCGCTCGCGCGCCAGGCGCCTGCCGGCCCGGATCGCCGCCAGCACCCAGAAGATCGAGTCGTCGGGCCAGACGAGCAGCTCGATCAGCTTGCTCAGGCGCAGCCGCCTGAGCGCCGCCAGCAGCCGCCTCGGGCGCCGCCCGGCGACGACCTCGACGCGCATCGGCCCGCCCACCGTCGGCGGCTGCGCCGTCTCGGTGAGCACGGTGACGTCCCACTCGGCGGCCAGTCGCTGCAGCAGCGCGCTCGCGCGGATCGCCGTGGGCGTCGTGGCGGGCGAGAACGACTGCGATATGCACAGGAGCGCCGGGCGACTCATGGGCAAGCCAACCTACCAGCGGGATTCCGCCGTCAACCGTGGCCGCACGGCGCGCTCCACGCCCACTATGTTGCGCGCATGTGCGGAATCGCGGGCAGCACGAGGGATCCGGGCGCGGAGGACGTGCGCGCGATGTGCGCAACGCTCCGCCACCGTGGCCCGGACGACGAGGGAATCCACGCCGACGCCCGCAGCGGCGTCAGCATCGGCGCGCGGCGCCTGGCGATCATGGACATCGATGGCGGGCATCAGCCGCTGTCCAACGAGGACGGCACGGTCTGGGCGGCCTTTAACGGCGAGATCTACAACCACCGCAAGCTGCGCGAGGACCTGCGCGGCCGCGGGCACGTCTTCTCGACCAACGGCGACACCGAGGTGCTCGTGCACCTGTACGAGGAGTACGGCGAGGCGATGGTGCACGCGCTGGAGGGGATGTTCGCGTTCGCGCTCTGGGACGAGCGCGCGCGCCGGCTGCTGCTTGCGCGCGATCGCTTCGGCGAGAAGCCGCTGTTCGTGCACGAGCAGGGCGGCGAGCTGCTGTTCGCCTCCGAACTGAGCTCGCTGCTGCAGGTGCGTCCGCAGCTGCGTGAGCTGGACCCAGCCGCGATCGACGCGTTCTTCGTGTTCGCCTACGTCCCGGGCCCGGGCACGATCGTGCCCGGCGTGCGTCAGCTGCCGCCTGGGCACCTGCTCAGCTGGGAGCGCGATCTCGGCTGCAGCGAGCGCAGCTGGTGGTCGCCGCCGCGGCGGACGCTTCAGCGGCGCGACTCGTTGGGCTCGATCGCCGCCGAGGCCAGGCTGTTGCTGGAGGAGTCGGTGCGCACGCGCCTGGTGGCGGACGTGCCGGTCGGCGTGTTCCTCAGCGGAGGCGTCGATTCGACGCTCGTGGCCAGCGTCGCCGCGCAGGAGTCATCGACGCGACTGAAGACGTTCACGGTCGGCTACGACGTGGGCGGCGTCAACGAGACCGAGCGCGCACGGATCGTGGCCGAGCGCCTGCAGAGCGAGCACCACGAGGTCACGTTGACGCAGGCCGACGTGGCCGAGCGCGCCCCGCTGGTGCTCTCGCGCATGGATCAGCCGCTCGGCGACCGAGCGGCGCTGCCGCTGCACGCGCTCTCGCAGTTCGCGCGACCGCGGGTGACGGTCGCGCTCGGCGGCGAGGGCGCGGACGAGCTGTTCGGCGGCTACCCGCGCTATCGCTGGATCGAACGGGCCCGTCGCGTGCAGGCGGCGCTGCCGCGCCCGGCGCTCGACTCGCTCGGCTGGGCGCTGCGGCGCTCGGCGGGCTGGGCGCCGGCGGCGCGGGCGTCCAGGCGCCTGGCGCCGACGCCCGTGCTGGAGCGCAACCTCGATTGGGTCACCAGCGAGCGCCGCCACAGGCGCGCCGCGCTGTACGGGCCGCGGCTGGCCCAACTCGACGGCGCGCGCGTGCTCGGCGATCTGGCGGAGTGCGCGGGCGACCTGGACGGCGGCCCGGCGGCGCGCTGGCTGATGCACCTGGACCAGCGTCACTACCTGCCCGACGACGTGCTCGTGAAGACCGATCGCGCGAGCATGCTCGTCTCGCTCGAGATCCGGACGGCCTTTCTCCACGCAGGGCTGGCGGAGCTGGCGGGCTCGCTCGACACCTCGGTGCACCTGGCCGGCGCGGGCAAGGCGCTCGTGCACGAGATGCTTCCGCCCGGCCTCTTGCCGGATCGGCGCGGGGGCTCCTATCGCAAGACCGCCTTCCGAGTGCCGGCGGCGGAGTGGCTGCGCGGGCCGCTCGCGCCCACGCTGCGCCGTCAGCTCGAGCGCGGCGTCCTCTATGAGGAGGGCTATTTCGACCGCCAGGCGGTCGAGCGCCTCGTGCGTGAGCACGCGGACGCGCGCTGCGACCACAGCGATCAGCTGTGGCCGCTGCTGGCGCTGGGCCTGTGGGCCGACCGCTTCCATGGGCTCGAGCTCGCCTAGGCGCGGCGGCAGGCGCCCGCGCCTGCTGATCCTGACGCCCGACTTCCCGCCGGCTCCTGGCGGCATCCAGGTCGTCGCCCACCGGTTGGCGAGCGGCATCGACGACGCGTTCGAGACGACCGTCGTGGCGCCCGCGTCGGATGGCGCGGCGCGCTTCGACGCGGACAGCGGCGTGCGCACGCGCAGGGTGCGTGGCGGCGGGGCGCTGCGCGGCGGGCGCAACGCGCGGCTTAACGCGGTGGCGCTGGCGCGCGGGCTGGCGCTGCGTCCGCAGGTGACGCTGAGCATGCACATCGTGACGAGCCCGGCGGCGGCCGCCATCGCCGGCGCCACGGGGGCGCGCACGGTGCAGTACTTCCACGCCGAAGAGATCGGCGCCAAGCCGCGGCTGGCGGCGTTCGCGGCCGAGCGCGCGAGCGCGTCGATCGCGGTCAGCGAATACACGGCGGGGCTGGTCGCGGCGACCGGCGCGCGGGCGCGCGCCGTGCACGTGATCGGCAACGGCACCGACGTCCCCGGCGACCCGAGCCCGCTCGATGACGTGCCCCCGACGATCCTCACGGTCGCGCGCATCGAGGAGCGCTACAAGGGTCATGACACGATCGTGCGCGCGCTGCCGCTCGTGCTGGCGAAGGTGCCCGACGCGCAGTGGGTCGTGATCGGCGATGGCTCGCTGCGTCCCGGCCTGGAAGCGCTCGCCGCGTCCTACGGCGTGACGCAGGCGATCCGCTTCCTCGGCGCGGTCTCAGACGAGGAGCGCAACCTGTGGCTGCGCCGCGCGCGCCTGCTGGCGATGCCCAGCCGCCTGCCGGCGGCGGGCCAGGCGGGAGAGGGCTTCGGCATCGTCTACCTGGAGGCCGGCGCCTACGGCAAGCCGGTCGTGGCGGGCAACGTGGGCGGAGCGCTCGACGCGGTTCGCGACGGGGAGACCGGGCTGCTCGTCGATCCGACCGATCCGCTGCTCGTGGCCGAGGCGATCACGCGCCTGCTGCTCGGCCGCGAGCTCGCGCGAGCACTCGGCGAAGCGGGGCGCAGCTACGCGCTGGCGCACACCTGGCCGCACGTAGTGCAGCGCGTGCAGGGCGTCCTGCTCGAGCAACTGGACGCGCGAACGTGAACGCGGCGAGCGCGCGATGAGCTCCGCACGATGAGGGTCCTATATGTCAACCACACCGCGACGGTCAGCGGCGGCGAGCGCTCGCTGCTGGACCTGCTCGGGGCCCTGCCACGGGAGCTGCAGGCGCGCATGGCGTCGCCACCCGGCGCGCTCGCCGGCGAGGCGCAGGCGCGCGGGTTGCCGTGGACGAGCATCGCCGGGACGGCGGGCAGCCTGCGTCTGCACCCTTTGCACACGCCGGTCGCGCTGTCGCAGATGACGGCGGCGGCGGCACAGGTCAGCCGCGCTGTCGCGCGTCACGAGATCGAGCTCGTCCACGCCAACTCGATCCGCGCCGGCATCGTGCTGGGGCTCGCGCGTCGCTCTCCGATCCCGGGCCTGCGCCTGCCGGGCGAGGTGGCCACGGTCGTTCACGTCCGCGACTGCCTGCCGCCGGGCGCGGCAAGCAGGGCGACGCTGCGGCTGATCGCGTCGAGCGCGAGCGCGATCGTGGCCAACTCGGCCTACACCGCCGCGTCGGTTCGCGCGCTCGCGCCGCGGGCGGCGCCGGAGGTCGTGCACAACCCGGTAGACCTGCGGCGCTTCGACCCGGCCGCGCTCGATCGCGAGGGCGCCCGCGCGCTGCTCGGCGAGGCCGGGCGCCGGCGCCTGCTGTTGGGCGTGGTCGCGCAACTCAGCCCGTGGAAGGGTCAGGACACGGCGATAGAAGCGTTGGGGACGCTGCGGCGCGAGGGGATCGACGCGCAGCTCCTGCTGGTCGGAGCGGCCAAGTTCGTGGCGCGCGCGACGCGCTTCGACAACGAGCGCTACGTGGCGGGCCTGCACGAGCTGGCCGCACGCGAAGGCGTTCAGGACCGAGTCGCCTGGCTCGGCGAGCGCGAAGACATCCCGGCGCTGATCCGCGCGCTGGATGTGCTGCTGCTTCCCTCCTGGGAGGAGCCCTTCGGACGTGCGCTGATCGAGGCGATGGCGCTGGAGGTGCCGGTCGTCTCGACCGACGTGGGCGGCCCGCGCGAGATCGTGCGCGACGGGCGCGAGGGCTTTCTGCTGCCGCCGCGGGAGCCGAGGCGCTGGGCTGAGGCGATCTCGCGTCTGCAGCAGAGCCCAAAGCTGGCCGCGGAAATGGGGGCCGCGGGGCGCGAGCGCGCGCGAGAGATGTTCACGACCGAGCGTCACGCGCGCGCGATGCTTGATATCTATGAACGAGTGCTCGCAGAGGTGCGCGGGAGCGGGCACTGAGCGCGCCGCGGGGAGGCGCTCCCGGGCGGCTCAGAGCCGCGGCGCCGTCTTGCAAAAGCGGGTGCTGCGCCCTAAGGTTCCGTGAGGGGTCGGGGACTTAGCGGCGCGTCAGACGTGCTGCCGGCAGCTCTGGACGCCAATCGAGAACCAGGCAACTTCAGTCAGAGTCAGAGCCAGCACGGATGCCCACCACCTACCACCTTCCTCACCTGCGCACGCTGGAGGCCGAGGCCGTGCAGGTGATGCGCGAGGTAGCAGCTGAGTTCGAGCGACCCGTGCTGCTGTTCAGCGGCGGCAAGGACTCGATCGTGCTGCTGCGCCTGGCCGAGAAGGCGTTCCGACCGGGCCCGTTCCCGTTTCCGGTGATGCACGTCGACACTGGCCACAACTTCCCCGAGGCGATCGAGTACCGCGATCGTCGCATCGCGGAGATCGGCGAGCGTCTGATCGTCGCCAGCGTGCAGGACTCGATCGACAGCGGCCGCGTGGTGGAGGAGACCGGACCCCGCGCATCGCGCAACGCACTGCAGACGGTGACGCTGCTCGACGCGATCCGCGAGCACGGCTTCGACGCGGCCTTCGGTGGCGCGCGCCGTGACGAGGAGCGCGCGCGGGCGAAGGAGCGCGTGCTCTCGTTCCGCGACGAGTTCGGCCAGTGGGAGCCCCAGCGCCAGCGGCCCGAGGTGTGGGCGCTTTACAACGCGCGAATCCACAGGGGCGAGCACGCGCGTGTCTTCCCGATCTCCAACTGGACCGAGCTGGACGTGTGGCAGTACATCGCCGAGGAGCAGCTCGAGGTCCCTTCGATCTACTTCGCGCACGAGCGCGAGGTGTTCGAGCGCGACGGGATGCTCTATGCGGTCAGCCCGTTTGTGCAGATGATCGACGGCGAGCAGCCCTTCTCGGCGCGCGTGCGCTACCGCACGGTCGGCGACATGAGCTGCACGGGGGCGGTCGAGTCCTCGGCCGCTACGCTCGAGGAGGTGGTCGCGGAGATCGCGGCGACCGAGGTCACCGAGCGGGGACAGACGCGTGCGGACGATCGCGTCACCGAGGCGGCGATGGAGGATCGCAAGCGTCAGGGTTACTTCTGATGATTATTTTTTCGATTGATTGGATGACGATCAGCGGATCGGTGGACTCGTGACCGGCGACGGGAACGGCAACGGGCGCGGGGGCTCACACGGGAGCGAGCAGGCGGCGACGGCGACGGCGACCGGAGGGGAGGGCGCGCGCGAGCTGTTCCGGCGGCTGTCCGAGCGCCCGGCCGACCTGCTGCGCTTCGCCACGGCGGGCTCGGTCGACGACGGCAAGAGCACGCTGATCGGGCGCCTGCTGTACGACTCCAAGCAGGTCCTCTCAGATCAGCTGGCGCACGTCGAGCAGACGAGCCAGCGGATGGGGCACGACTTCCTCGACCTCTCGCTGCTGACCGACGGCCTGCGCGCCGAGCGCGAGCAGGGGATCACGATCGACGTCGCCTACCGCTACTTCGCCACGGCCCAGCGGCGCTTCATCATCGCCGACACGCCGGGCCACGAGCAGTACACGCGCAACATGGTCACGGGCGCCTCGACGGCCGATCTTGCGATCGTGCTGGTCGACGCCCGCAAGGGCGTGATCGCGCAGTCCAAGCGCCACGCGTTCATCAGCTCGCTGCTGGCGATCCCGCACGTCGTCGTCTGCGTCAACAAGATGGACCTCGTCGACTACGACGAGGCCGTGTTCGAGCAGATCGTCGAGGAGTTCGACTCGTTCGCCGCTCGCCTGGAGATGTCCGACGTGACGTTCATCCCGATCTCGGCCCTGCACGGCGACAACGTGGTCGAGCGCTCGGAGAAGATGCCCTGGTACGAAGGCCCGCCGCTGCTCTACCACCTCGAGCACGTGCACATCGCCTCAGACCGCAACCTGATCGACGTCCGCTTCCCGGTGCAGTGGGTGATCCGCCCGCCGGCCTCGAGCGTGGCCGACTACCGCGCCTATGCCGGCCAGGTGGCCGGCGGCGTGATGCGCGCGGGCGACGAGGTGATCGTGTTGCCCGGCGGGCAGCGCAGCACGATCGCCGGCATCGACACGTTCGATGGGCCGGTCGATGAGGCGTTCCCGCCGATGTCGGTCGCCGTGCGCCTCGCCGACGACATCGACGTCGGCCGCGGCTCGACGATCGTGCGCCCGCAGAACCAGCCGACGGTGGCCACCCGCTTCGAGGCGCTGCTGTGCTGGATGTCCGAGCGCCCGCTCGATCCGCAGCGTCGCTACCTCGTCAAGCACACGACGCGCACGTCGATGATCGCCGGCATCGACGTCCGCTACCGCATCGACGTCGAGACGCTGCACCGCGACGGGAGCGCCTCGCTGCTGGGGCTCAACGACCTCGGCCGGGTGCACATGGAGCTGAGCGCGCCGCTCGTGTTCGACTCCTACCGGCGCAACCGCACGACCGGCAGCCTGATCGTGGTCGACCAGGCGACCAACGAAACGGTCGCGGCCGGCGTGATCCTCGACACCGAGGTCGACGCCGAGTCCGAACCGAAGACGGAGCGCAGCCCGAACGTGCGCTGGCAGGGGACGCGGATGACGCGCGAACGGCGCTGGAGCTCGCTCGGGCACCCGGGCGCGACGCTCTGGTTCACCGGCCTCCCGGGCGCGGGCAAGTCGACGATGGCGGCGGCCGTGGAGGAGCGCCTGATCGCCGCGGGCCAGGCGGCGTTCCTGCTCGACGGCGACAACCTGCGCCACGGCCTCAACGGTGACCTCGGCTTCGACGAGAGCGCACGCCGCGAGAACGTCAGGCGCACGGCGCACGTGGCCAGGCTGCTGGCCGAGTCGGGCACGATCGCGCTGGTCAGCCTCGTCAGCCCGTACCGCGCGGACCGCGAGGCGGCCGCGACCCTGCACGCGACCGACGAGCTCGAGTTCCTGGAGATCTTCGTCGACGCCCCGCTCGAGCTGTGCGAGAAGCGCGACCCCAAGGGCCTGTACGCACGGGCGCGGGCGGGCGAGCTGAGCGGGCTGACCGGCGTCGGCGCGCCGTATGAGCCGCCGGCCGATCCCGACCTCGTGCTGGGCACGCTCGACGAATCGGTCGAGCGCGGGGTCGAGCGCGTGCTCGAGCTGCTGGCCGAACGCGGGCTGCTCTCGCAATCCGGCTGAGGCCCTCGCGCACCGTCTCGAGCGGTGCGCGACCGCAGCGCGGATCGATCGGCTACTTCGAGATGGAGCGCAGAACAACGCTGGCGCTCGAGCCCGCCACGAGCGCGCCGCGTTTGAGCGGCTGCACGCGGGCGCGGTAGCTGCCGCCCTTGAGCACCTTCACGATCTTGCTGAAGCGCGAGGTCGTCCGCGTGCCGCGCTTCACGGTCGTCGAGAACTGCGTGACGAATTTGGTTTCCCGTTCTTCGGTCTTTTCCGTGTCACCCGGGCGCACTTTCTTCAGCAGCTGGAAGTACACGTGCGCGCCGACGGCTGCCGGCGTGACGGTGCCGTAGAGCCTCACGATCCCTTTGCGGCTCGAGCGCTTCACCTTCAACCTGACCTGGTAGGCGGCATCGGCGGTGACGATCGGGCTGTAGAGCGGGCGTGGGTCGAGCGTGGCGACCCGGTACTGCGTGCTCAGCAACAGGCGCGGCACGCGGAAGCTGAACGTGCCGGTGGCGGTGGTCGTCGCCGGCAGGCCGACCGTAGCGAACGCGGTCAGGAACGGATATGGGCTTTCCTGCAGCACGACTTTGTGCGCGGCCGCGGCCGCGCCGACGAGCGCGCCGCTGATGCTGAGGGGGCTTCCGTACACGACCGCTTCGGTCGGCTTGTTCACTTTGACCTTCGTCGTGCGCGAGGTGCTGGTCGTGAACGTGCGGTCTTTGCCGAGCTTGGGCCCGAACGAGTTGCTCGCGACCAGGCGGTAGTGGTAGCCGGGGAGGACCCCGATCGCGGCCTGTCCGATCTTGACGGGCGTCGTCCCGGCGGCAAGCGTGGCCGGCGTGGTCTGCTTGCCGTAGGCCACCGTAGGCCCGTACTGGAAGTAGTACGTCGTCACGGCACCGCGCGGGTTGACCGAGCCGAGCAGTGTCACCGACAGCCCCTGCGTGTGCACGCCGCCGGTCAGGACCGTCGGAACCCCGGGCACGAGCGGTTTGCTGGCGCCGTATCCCGCCGAGGGGAGGGCGAGTGGGGCGCAGGAGCACGCGAGCAGGACGCACACGAGCGCGCGCAGGGGCAGGCGGCGGGCGAGCCTCGCTTTGATCCCGGTCCTCCTTGACTTTGTTGGCTTCGCCACGGTCGTTTCTCTCCTCATGGGGTCCTTCCGCGCGCGCGGACGCCATCTCAAACACGCCCGGCGGGCGAACGATGCGGCGCGCTGCCGGCGATCCTAGCCCGTATCGAGGAAGATTCGAACGCCCTTGCGCCGCTCGGATCTGAGCTGTCCGCGGCGAAGCCGGCCCGGTGAGGTTTTCGCGACCCGCGGCCCAACGATTTGACGATGGACGCGTGGTAGCGTGCGGGCGGTGCCGCGCAAGCCACTGCACATAGCGTGGATTGGCTTCGCGCCGACCGATACGGGCGGGGTTCCGGGGGTGGCGACGGACCTTCTGCACGGCTTGGCCAAGCTCGGCCATCGGATCGACTGCTTCTTCGCGGGCGAGGAGCACGAGCTGCCGGCCCGCCTATCGGGCTTTCCCAACATCACGGTCGTGTGGGGCAACAGCCGCTGGCGCGCGGGGCGCTGGTACAGCCGTACGCGCCTGAGCGGCCTGGCCAGCCATGTGATCGCGCGCAGCCTCGGGTCTCTGCGTCTGCGCGGAGAGCTCGGGCGCAGGCACCGTAGCGACGCTTACGACGTCACCTACCAGTTCGCCAACGTCGAAAACCTCGCGCTTCCGCGTGCGGTGCGCCGCAGCGTCCCGCTCGTGATGCATCCCGAGACGCACAGCGCCGGCGAGCTGCGCTTCCTGATCGCCGAGCGGCGTCTGAGCTTCCGTTGCCAGCCGAAGCGGGCATTCGCGATCGCCGTGCTCGTGCTCGCGTTGCGATCGCGCATCCAGCGCCGCAAGATCCGGGCGGCGCAGCTGCTCGTGTGCATCAGCAGCGTCTTCCGCGACCACATGGTCGCCGACTACGACTACCCGCTCGCGCGCACGGTCGTAGTGCCCAACCCCGTGCGGCTCGAGCGCTTTGCGCCCACCGATCGCGCCGTCGGCGAGCCCCCGGTGATCCTCGTGCTCGGCCGGATCGCCGCGCGCAAGGGCGTGGAGCATGTGGCGGCGCTGGCCAAGCGCCTGCTCGAGCGCGGTGTGGACGTGCGCTTCCGCGTTGTCGGCGGCACCAGCCTGTGGTCGAACTACCTGGCCCTGCTCGACGACATGCCAGAGGAGAACTCGGAATACGTGGGGCGCTTGCCGCCGGATCGCATTCCGGGGGAGATCGCCGGCAGCGATCTGCTGCTGCAAGCGAGCAAGTACGAGCCGTTCGCGCTGACGGTGGCCGAGGCGCTCGCCGCCGGCGTGCCGGTCGTCGGCACGACCGAGGTGGGCGCGCTCGAGGGGGTCGACAGGAGCGTCGCCGCGGCCGTGCCGCCGAACGATGTCGACGGGCTCGCGCGCGCGATCACCGACACGCTCGCGCGTCTCCCGGGCGAGCGCCACGCGCTCGCGACGTTGGCACGCAGCGAGGCCGAGCGGCTGTTCGCCCCAGACGTCGTCGCCGCGCAGATCTCAGACGCGCTCGAAGGGCTCGTTCACGTCGGTGGCGGCGCGGGCGAGCCGGCCGGGGCAGGGCCGGTCGCCGGAGCGCTCGCCGGACCAGCGGGCAACGGCGCGGGGGCGGGGGCCGCGCCCACCTCTGCGAGTTCGTCGTAGGTGATCGCCTCGCGCCGGTGCCCGGCGCGGTCGAGCACGCGGTCGAGCGCGAGCATCTGGCGCGGGCGCTCCAGGTCGGCCGGGTGCAGGTCGACTCGCAGGGTGCGCCCGCCGAGCACGCCGCCGGTGCGGATCAGCGCCGGCGAGACGGCGCGCTACAGCGGACTGGCGCTGCCGACCCCCCACACGGGCAGGAGCGGCCGTGCGCTCCGCCCGCCGGCTGAGAGCACACGCCGGTGCACGCCGAGGAGGCCGGCCCACCAGCGGAACCGTCGCGGCAGCACGTTGCGCAGCGCCGGCTCGACGTCGTGCAGCGCGACCGCGATCCTGCGCTTTGCGCTCGCGCTAGGCGGCACGCGCGAGCCCTTCCCTTCCGCCGCCGGCGAGCGCGCGCCGGTAGCCGTCGCCGAGCCGCTCCAGGGCGCGCTCCCACGTGCGCTCACTCACCGCCGCGAGGCCGCCCCGTGCGAGCCGCTGGCGCAGCGCGGGCGCGCCGGCGAGCTCGAGCACGGCCTCGGCCAGCGCTCCAGCTTCGGGCGGGCAGAGCAGCCGCTCCACTTGGCGGCGCTGCCCTGCACACCGGCGGCGGAGACGCCGCCGGCGCGCACATGCGCGAGGAACTCCCGCGGCGTGCGCGCGTGCGGCGTCGCGGTCCAGGTGCGGCCGATGTCGACGCCCGCGTGATCGTCGGAGCCGCCGATGCCGGCGCCGTCGAGCGTCGCTACGTACGTCGCGGCCGGGCGGTTGAGCTCGCGGGCGCGCGCGCCGTTGCGCACCTCCCAGATTTCGAACAGCTGCGCCAGGCGGCGGCGGTGACGCGCCGTGAGCGGGGCGCCGACGTGGTAGTAGGGATGCGCCAGCGCGCAGGCGATGTCGCGCTCGTACATGTACGCGGCGCACAGCTCGACGTCGCCGCGGTTGGCCTGCAGCCACTCGTGGTCCTCCGGCGCGATCCCGAAGCAGAGCACGTGGACCGCCTGCTTCTCCCCGCGGAAGTGAGCGGTGAGCTCCTCGGAGACGAACACGTCCGGGCGGTCGGCGATCTGCAGCACGCCCGAGATCGTGTCGTGATCGGTGATCGTCACGAAATCCATGCCGCGACGCTTGGCCAGCTCGTAGACGTCCTCGGGGGGTGTCGCGCACTCGGGCAGGCCGACCGCGCGCTGCACGCCGAGCTTGGACTCCTGCGAGGCCGTCGAGTGGCAGTGCAGGTCCGCTCGCGCACCTTCCGCGAACCTCTCGATGTCGCCGCCGGACCGGTTCATGTCAGTCAGATTCCCCTGCAAAGCTCCATTTTTTGTGACCAGCGCGAAACGATCGTGTGAAGGCTTTGTGAACGGCGCTCGCCGCGGTCCGGGCCGAGCATCGTCCAACCCGGGGCGTTCGGACCAACGCGATCCATAAGCTGTCCGGCCGTGCAGGATCCGATCTCCTACTTCCAGGCGGTCATCCTCGGCCTCACGCAGGGGATCGCCGAGCCGTTTCCGATTTCGAGCCTCGGGCACGGCGTCGTGCTGCCGCGGCTTGCCGGCTGGAACATCCACCAGAACGACAAGTTCTTCCTGACGTTCCTGATCGCAACGCACCTGGCCACGGCGATCGTGCTGCTGCTGTTCTTCCTAAAGGACTGGGTGCGGATCGTCAGGGGCCTGGGGCGCTCGCTGCAGATGCGCGAGATCCGCGAGGACGACCTCGATGCGCGTCTGGGCTGGCTGCTCGTGGCCGCGACGATCCCGGTCGGCTTGATCGGGCTGCTGCTGCAAGAACCGCTGCGCAAACTGTTCGCCTCGGCGCAGATCGCGGCGGCCTTCCTGATAGTCAACGGCGTCGCGCTGCTGCTGTTCGAGCGCCTGCGCCGTCGCCCGCCGCGCCCAGGCGACTACGAAGGCGACGTCGACGCGCGCCTGGCCAAGCTCAGCTGGCGCCAGGCGATCGCGGTCGGCACCTCGCAGGTCGCGGCGCTGATTCCCGGGATCTCGCGCTCGGGCTTCACGATGGGCGGCGGGCTGCTGGCGGGTCTCTCCAACGACGACGCCGCACGCTTCAGCTTTCTGCTCGCGACGCCCGTGATCTTCGCGGCGGCGGTGCTGAAGCTGCCCGAGCTGTTCGGCTCTGAAGGCAACGGTGTGCGCGGCCCTGCGCTCGTCGCCGGGCTGTGCGCGGCCGCCACCACGTTCCTCGCCGTGAAGTTCCTGCTGCGCTTCTTCCAGACCAACCGCCTGACGCCGTTCGGCATCTACTGCATCGGCCTGGGCGTGACCTGCACGCTCGTGTTCGCGTTCGGCGGCTAGGCGCCGGCGGCGCTTCGCGCCTTCGGCCCGGTCTGAAACCAGGCGAATATGAAGCACGCGAGGGCGAGGATGAGCGCGGCGATGCCGTGCTTGGTGTGGTGGTGCGCGGCCTCGGAGTCGGTCGCCGAGACGTGACCGGGGAAGAACGACGGCAGCGAGTGCGCCGGCTGCACGAAGTAGATCACGGCGACGACGAGCAGCAGCACGCCGAGCAGCACAGCCGGAACGACGAGCTTGCGGAGATTGCTCATGCGGGCGAGATCCTAGAGCAGATCGACGTGTTGTCGGGCCGCTGCGAAGTACCGTTCAGGCGATCTTTAGGTGCTAGACCATCATGAGCCGATGCCCGTACACAGGACTCCCCCGAAACTTCCGAAGCCGTCCTCGAGAATGTTCGAGACGCGCAGCCAGGCCTGGCGCGAGGTCGGGCTGCTGCGGCAGATAAGCCCGCGCGTGGTCAAGCGCGCCCGGCTGGAGGCGCTCGTGCTGGTGCCGCTGTTCGTCGGCGTCGTCGTCTTCTACGACCACCGCGTGGGTCTGCTTGGGCGCCAGCTGCACACCTACCGCGACGCGCGTGGCGTCGTTCACCCGGCCCACAAGTACCTCGAACCTGCGCTCGAAACGCCGATCACGGTCGTCACGGTGATCGTGCTCGTGATCCTAGGCTGGGCGATCGCCCGCGATATCGGGCGAAGCCTCGGGCCGCCGCTGTTCCGCCGCCTCGATCCGGCGACGGCGGGCACCGCAGGCTTCCTGATCCGCCTGTTGACGATCATCCTCGCCCTGCTGGTGGCGTTCCGTGTCGCGGGTATCCAGCCGCGAACGCTCGCCCTCGGCGGCGCGTTCACGGCGGTCATCTTCGGTCTGGCCGCGCAGCAGACGCTCGGGAACGTGATCGCGGGCACCGTGCTGCTGAGCGCGCGCCCGTTCCGCGTCGGCGACCGTGTGCGCCTGCAGGGCGGTCCGATCGCCGGCAAGCTCGAGGGCACGGTCTCCTCGCTCGGCCTGCTCTACACGACCTTCGCGCAGGGCGAGGACTCGATCATGGTGCCCAACAGCGTCGTGCTCAACAGCGCCGTGATACCGCTGCGCGAGCCCGAGGCGGTCAACCTGCGCGCGCGGCTGCGACCGGGGATGACGCCGAGCGACCTGCAGGAGGTGCTCGAGAGCGCGCTGCGCACGCAGCTGCGCGATCCGCCGCGAATCACGCTGGAGGAGCTCGACGGCGAGGAGGTCGTCGTGCGCATCGCCGCGACACCGCGCATCGCCGCCGACGGCCGCCAGCTCGCCAGCGAGCTGCTCGCGATCGTCTCGCGCGAGACGCGCGCCGGGGCCGAGACGCACGCCCACTCGGGATCGGGTCTGCACGAGCAGACGGGGACGGACGGCGACGCGCGGGCGGCCGCTCGCGAGCGGTCTGTCTAGCGGCTCGCGCGCTCAGGCGCGCCGCCGACGGCGTAGCGCAGGAACAGGTGCGAGTCATTTTCGAGCACCCCGAGCAGCTCGAGCTCGAGCGGCGCGGTGAAGGCGGCGCCGGCGAGGATCCGCAGCGCCTCGCCGGTCGCGTCCTCGCCGCCCGCGAGCTTGGGTGCGAGCGAGAGGAACAGCTCGTCGACCAGCCCGGCGAGCAGCAGCTGCGTGTTCAGGTGCGGCCCGCCCTCACACAGCAGCGTGCGCACCTCGAAGCGCTGGCGCAGCTCGCGCATCGCCAGCGCGAGGTCGAGCTCACCGTCGCGCGCGGCGCGCACGTACTCCAGGTGCGCCGCGGCGTCCGGCAGGCTGGACTGCGAGGAGGTCACGATCACGACGTGCGCCTGCGGCTCGCAAAGCAGCGGCGTGTCGAGCGGCAGCGACAGCCGCCCCGAGACGATGCAGGCGAGCGGTTCGGCGCTCAACCCGCGCTGCACACGCGCGCGCCGGACGGACTCCGCGCCGACGATCCTGCCGTAGCGCTCGACCCGCACCGTGCCGGCGCCGGCCATCACGGCGTCGACGTCGGCGCGCAGGGCGTGAAAGAGCTCGCGGTCGGCGCGGTTGCCGATCGCCCCCGAGCGCCCCTCGATGCTGGCGCGACCGTCGAGCGTGCTGGCCATGTTCAGGATCAGGTATGGGCGCTCGCGGTGGCTGCTCGCGCGTGCGCGCCCGGCCAGCGCGAAGGCCGCGACGATCTCGCCCGCACTCGCGGCTGGGCCGGGAGGGAGCAGCCGCGCGAAGCGCTCACCGTCGTCGGTGGGGGGTGCTCCCGACGGCTCGGCTGGGCTCGGCGCGGCGCTCATCGCGCCCACCCTAGCCGTCTCGCGCGGCGAGGAGTGAACGCGCGCGCGGACCGGCAAAACCCGCTCCTTAGCAGGTAGGAAAATCGATCATCCGATCTTAATAAATTGACAACACGGTCGCTGGACGACCTGCTACGGTCACCCTGACTGGCCGGCGCGATAGACCGGCGAAAGCAGTGCAAGCGCTCGCAGGTCGAAGCTTCATGAAGCATCCTCCGCGTGCAGCACGCACATACCGTGGAGGAGTACCCACATGCCAACTGGCACCGTGAAGTGGTTCAGCGACGACAAGGGGTTTGGTTTCATCACCCCCGACGACGGCGACAAGGACCTGTTCGTTCATCACACAGGGATCAACGGCGAGGGCTACCGCTCGCTGCAGGAGGGCGCAAAGGTGTCCTACGACCCTGAGCAGGGTGACAAGGGCCCCAAGGCCGTCAACGTCACGACGATCTAGTCGCGCCGGCTGAACCAGGCCGCGGCTTTGGCCGCGGCCTCAGCGGTCTAACCTTGTGAGGGCTCGCTTCGGCGGGCCCTCTTTCATGTCGAGCGACGCGAGCACACTCCCCCTGCGCGACACGCAGGTCGGCGGCCCGACGGTCAGACGTGGGCTGCGCGGGCGCGTGGGCACGCTCGCGCGCGCCGGCGAGAGCGCCTGGCCCGGCGCCGTCTGCCTGGCCGCAATCGTGCTCTGCAGCCTGGCGGTCGTGCTGCTGGCGGCCAACCGTCCGAGCGTGCTGTCAGCGACCTCGCACGCCAACTACTTCCCGCATTGGATGACCGGCCCGCTCGGTGGCCTGCTGCCGTGGATGACGCGCAGCACGATCACGCTCAAGTATCTCTTCTCGGGTGCGATCGTGTTGATGTACGTCAGCTATCTGGGCGCGCTCGCGTACGTGCCGCGGCTGCGCGCACGCTGGGTGATCGCGACGGTGATCGCGGTGCACGTCGTCTTCTTCCTCTCGCCGCCGCTCGCGCTCACGGACATCTTCAACTACGTCAACTACGGGCGCATGGAGATCGTTCACCACCTCAACCCGTACACGACGATCCCGATCCTCGAGCCCCACAACGACCCCAGTTACGACCTCTCCAACTGGCATCAGCTGCTGAGCCCGTACGGCCCGCTGTTCACGATGCTCACGTTCGCGGTCGTGCCGCTCGGGGTAGCCGCCACCTTCTGGGTGCTCAAGGGCGTGCTGGCGCTCGCCGGCCTGGCGACGCTGCTGCTGGTGTGGAAGTGCGCGCGCCTGCTCGGACGCGACCCGGTCAAAGCGATCGTGCTCGTCGGCCTGAACCCGATCGTGCTCGTGTGGGGTCTCGGCGGCGATCACAACGACTTCATCATGGTGTTCCTGGTGGTGCTCGGCTTCTACCTGCTGCTGCGGGCGCGGCAGCGGGATCACGACGAGCTGGGCGAGGACGGCGTGGACGGTCCATTCGCGCCCGCGCCGCCGCCGGCGCTGCCCTCGTCGTTCGCCGAGGTGCGGGCGGCGGTGGGGCAGGTGCCGCTGCGCCGGCGGCTGAGTGAGTGGCTGCTGCCGCTGTCATGGCCGGAGATCGGCGCAGGCGCCGCGTTGGTGGCGGCGGTCGCCGTGAAGGCGTCGGGCGCCGTGCTGATCCCGGTCGTGCTTGCAAGCCTGTTGCGGATGCCGCGGCGGCTCGTGCAGGTGCTGCTCGGCATGGCCGTCTGCACCGCCGTCGTCGCCGCGGCGAGCCTGATCGCGTTCGGCCTTCACTTCCCCGATCTCAGCACTCAAAGCCGCCTCGTTACGAGCGTGAGCGTGCCCAACCTGATCGGGCTCGCGCTCGGGCAGGGCGGCGAGACGGATTGGCTGCACACGCTGCTGAGCGCCACGCTGATCGTGGCCGTCGCCCTCTGCTGCCTGCAGGCGTGGCGGCGGCGCTCGCCGATCACCGCCGCCGGCTGGTCCAGCGTGGCGCTGCTCGTCACGCTCAGCTGGGTGCTGCCGTGGTACGTGCTGTGGGTGCTGCCGATGGCGGCGCTCTCGAGCTCGGTGCGCCTGCGCCGCACCGCGCTCGTGCTCGGTGCCTACATGATCATCGCCTGGGCGCCCGCGTCGGGACAGCTGTGGAACGCGATCCACTTCCACCCCGAGAAGACGTCGCTCGGGCGCCTGCATCAACGCTACGTCAAGGAGCTGTTGAACTAGTCCCCGTCGCTCGGGGGGCGGCGCTCGCGCTTGCGTTGGGTCGCGCGGCGCTTGGCCGCCAGGCGCCGCTCGCGCGAGGCGGCGGTGGGCTTGGTCGCGCGGCGGCGCTTGGGCACGACGAGCGCTTTTGCGATGCGCTCCGCCAGCCGCGCCAGCGCGAGCTCGCGATTACGCGCCTGCGAGCGCTCGTCCTGGGCGACCGCGACGACGCGCGGCCCCACGCGGGCGAGCAGCCGGCGGCGCTGCGTGTCGCTGAGCGAGGGGGAGGAGGCGACGTCGAAGATCGCCTCCACGCGCGAGGCCGTGACGTTGGCGTGCTGCCCGCCGGGGCCGGAGGAGCGGCTGGCGCGAACAGTCACCTCCGACAGCGGGATCGCCAGCCGCGCGTCGATGCGCAGCCTCGCAGGTGCGGGCTCCTGCTCGCTCAAACGCCCGTGCGCTCCCGCCGCTAGGCCGCCTGGCCGCCGGAGAGGTCGTGAAGCGCGCGCACGCGCTGCTCCTCGCCCTCGGGCGCGCGCCCGTCGCGGCCCACGTAACCGTCCTTGCCTCCGGCGCATACGTACACGGCATCGGTGTCGCCGACGTTGCGGATCTTGCGCACGGTCGGGGCGTCGACGCGCGCGAGGCCGCCCTCCCTCAACGTGTGCACCGAGCCGTCGCCGAACTCCATCTCGATCGCGCCGCGGTGCACGAAGTAGAGCTCCTCCTGCGTGTCGTGGTAGTGGAAGCCGCTCTCGATTCCCGGGGGCATCACGATCGCATTGACGCCGAAGGCCGTTACGCCGAGGGCCTTTCGGATCTTGCGAAAGCCCGGCGCCTCGCCGAGGTCGTCGATGTTGCCGACCGCATAGCCCTCGCCCACGACGATCTGCGGGTACTCGCTCGAAGCCTCCATCTGCGCCTCCTGTCCTTGAGTGTGCTCGTCTGAAGCAGAGCTTTGCAGGCGGCGCGCGTCAGTGGCTGGCGACGTAGCCGCCGTCGGGCTGCAGCGGGCGCTCCTCCTGCACCCAACGCACGAGCCCGCCGTCCATCGAGTAGGCCTCGTAGCCGGCGGCGCGCAGCGCCTGGGCGGCCATCGTCGAGCGCGAGCCGACGCGGCAGTAGAACACGACCGGACGCGCCGGGTCCAGGCTCGACGCCTGCTCGCTCAGCTTCGTCATCTCGATGTGCCCGGTGCCGGCGATGTGACCGGCCTCGCGCTCATAGGGCTCGCGCACGTCGATCACCTGCAGCTCGGGATCCTGCTCGAGCCAGTCGGCCACGCGCTCGGGCGCAAGGCCAATCTCGGAAGTCGGTGGCGAGCCCATCGAGCCCAAGCTATCAACGCACGCCCGCCGCGCCCGGGGCTTCAGCGCGCTCGGCGCGGCCACGCCGCCGCCGCGTGCCGGGCCGCTCGGCCGGTGGGCCAGACGCGCCGCGCTCGGCGCGCGATCACTAGGATCAGCTGCGATGGAGGCAGTCGGCGAGGTCTACACGATTCCCCAGGAGCACCTGGACTTCTGCGAGACGATCGGGCAGATCGCGCGCGAGCGGATCGCGCCGCGTTCGGCCGAGATCGACGAGAAGGCCGAGTACCCGTGGGACGTGCGCAGGCTGCTGGCGGAGCAGGACGTGCTCGGGCTGCCGTTCCCGACCGAGTACGGGGGCACCGGCACGGGCACGCTGATGCTGAACATGGCAGTCGAGGAGATCGCCAAGGTCGACGCCTCGTGCGCGCTGATCCTGATGGTGCAGGAGCTCGGGACGCTGCCGATCCAGCTGTTCGGCTCGGACGAGCTGAAGGAGCGCTTCCTGCCCAGATGTGCCACCGGCGAGTGGTCTCCGGCGTTCGCGCTGTCGGAGCCGGAGGCTGGCTCCGACCCGGCGGGGATGATCACGACGGCCGTCAAGGACGGGTCGGAATGGGTGATCAACGGGACCAAGAACTGGATCTCGAACCTCGGCGTGGCCGACTTCTACATCGTCTTCGCCGTCAGCGACAGAGAGACGCGGCGCATGAGCGCGTTCGTCGTCGAGGCCGACCGGCCGGGCTTCAGCGTCGGCAAGCTCGAGCACAAGCTCGGCATCCGCGCCTCGCCCACCGGCCAGCCGATCTTCGACGAAGTGCGCGTTCCCGAGGAGAACGTGATCGGCGAGATCGGCAAGGGGCTCTCGGTCGCGTTGGGGACGCTCGAGCGCACCCGCTTGGGCGCGGCGGCGCAGGCGGTGGGCATCGCCCAGGGGGCGACCGACTACGCGGTCGCCTACGCGCGCGAGCGCAGGCAGTTCGGCAAGGCGATCAACGAGTTCCAGGGCATCCAGTTCAAGCTGGCCGACATGGAAACACGGACGGCGGCCGCGCGCGAGCTGCTGTACAAGGCGTGCGCGATGGCCGACCAGTGGCATCCTCAGCGCGCCAAGTACTCCTCGATGGCCAAGGTCTTCTGCTCGGACACGGCGATGGCGGTCACGATCGACGCGGTGCAGGTGCTGGGCGGCTACGGTTATGTCAAGGAGTACCCCGTGGAGCGCATGATGCGAGACGCCAAGATCACCCAGATCTACGAGGGCACCAACGAGATCCAGCGGCTCGTGATCGGCCGCACGCTGAAATAGGGTTCGAATGCGCTCGTCGAGGCAGCCAGCGAGTGCCTCCGGCCACCTCCGCCGCGTCGGCGTCGCCGCCCTGATCGCGCTCTCGCTGGGCCTCGTCACGATCGTCGTCGGCCAGGGCTTCAGCTCGATCGGCGCGGTGCGCGCGCTCGAGGACATCGCGCTCGGCGTGATCGTGGCGGCGGTCCTGATGGGAGCGGCCGCGTTCATCGCCGTGCGCATGGCCGGCTGGCGCGATCCCGAGTCCGAGAGCGAGTTCGACGAGATCGTGCGCCACTCCGAGCGGCTCGCGCGCGAGGGGCTCGCGGTCGATCCGGACGAGAGCGAGTTCATGGAGCTCGACCCGCTCGACGACGAGGACTTCGAGGAGCTCGTGCGCGATGCGCTCGACGACCTGCCCGACCTGCTGCGCAACGCGCTTCGGCACGTGGCCGTCGTGATCTCCGACGGCGGACGCCGCGAGGGCGCGTACGGGCTCTATCAGGGCGATGGAGCCACGCGCGATGACTCACACGACCGGATCGTCATCTTCCGCGACACGCTGCGACGTGATTTCGGCCACGACCCGGAGCTGCTCCGCGACCAGGTCACGCGCACGGTGCGCCACGAGCTGGCTCATCACGTCGGCTTCGACGAGCTCGGCGTCAGCCGCCTCGATCTGTAGGCGGCGCCGCGACTAGACTTCCCAGCATGACCGCTTCGGGGGCAGGATCGCCAACGGCGGAGCAGGAAGCGACGCGGGTGCGATCGGCGCGAAATGCGTCTCGTGTCCCGGACTTCTTCGTCGTGGGCCATGAAAAGTGCGGCACGACGGCCCTGTACCGAATCCTCAAGGGCCATCCGGAGATCTTTCTGCCCGAGCGGAAGGAGCCGCGCTTCTTCGCCGACGATCGCGGCCATCTGCCGGCCACGCGTGAGCAGCACGCGCGTATTACGCTGGATGACTACCTGTCGCTGTTCGCGGCGGCTGGGGCCGATCAGCGTGCCGGCGACGCGTCGCCGCAGTACATCAGGACACCGACGGCGGCTTCGGAAATCGCTGCGCTCGCGCCACACGCGCGCATCGTTGCGATCGTGCGCGAGCCGGTCGCCTTCGTGCGCTCCTACCATCTGGCCTGCCTACGTGCCGGCATCGAGGATCAGCGCGACCTGAGCAAGGCGCTGGCTCTGGAGGACGAGCGCAGACGCGGGCACAGGATACCGCGCGACTGCGCGGCCCCTATGCGCCTGCTCTACTCGGACCACGTGCGCTATGTCGAGCAGCTGCGCCGTTACGACGAGGCGTTGAGCCAGGAGCAGGTGCTGACGCTGATCTACGACGACTTCCGTCGCGACAACGAGGCGTGCGCGCGCGAGGTGCTGCGTTTTCTCGGGGTCGATCAGGACGCCCCGCTCGTATTGCTGGACAGTCATGGCCAAGCGCGCAAAGCGGTGCGATCGACGCGCTTGAGCAGCTTCGCGCGGGCCGTCAAGCGCGCGCGACGAGGCGCCGACTCCTCGAGCAAGCTGCTGCGCGTGCTCGACGCAGCCGTGCCGGCGCGCTTGGACGCCGTCGCACGCCGCGTGCTCTACGTTCCCACGCCGCCGCTCGACGAGCGCCTGGAGGCGGAGCTGCGCCGTCGCTTCAAGCCGCACGTCGTTGCGCTCAGCGAGCGGCTCGACCGCGATCTGGTGGCGCTTTGGGGCTATGACCGCATAAGCTGAGCAGCCAACCGCACGCCGCGCCAAACGACCAAGGAGTCCTCCCGCCATGCCCGAAGCAGTGATCGTCGACGCCATTCGCACGCCCATCGGTCGCGCCGGGAAGGGATCGCTGAAGACGATCCGGGCGGACGACCTAGCCGCGATCCCGCTGCGCGCCTTGATCGAGCGCAACCCCGAGCTGGACCCGAGCTCGATCGTGGACATCATGATGGGCTGCGGCTTCTGCGAGGGCGAGCAGGGCTACAACGTCGGGCGCATCGCCGGCCTGCTGGCGGGCATCGACCACCACGTGCCGGCGACGACCGTCAACCGCTTCTGCGCATCGTCGCTGCAGACGGCGAGGATGGCCTTCCACGCGATCCAGAGCGGCGAGGGCGACACCTACGTCGCGGCCGGCGTCGAGGCGGTCTCGCGCGCCGGCGGCGGCAGCCCGTTCGAGTTCAACCACGCGGTCGACGGCTCCGAGGGCGCTGCCTACGACGTCTACATCCCGATGGGCATGACCGCGGAGAACGTGGCCGAGCGCTGCAACGTCAGCCGCGAGTCCCAGGACGAATGGGCCGTGATCTCGCAGAACCGCGCCGTCGAAGCCGTCACGAGCGGCCACTTCGACTCAGAGATCGTGCCGGTCACTGTGCCCGCGCACAAGGACGTCGACAAGGAGGGCAACGAGATCGACGTGCCCGAGACGGTGGTCTCGAGAGACGACGGCCCGCGCCCGGGCACGACGATGGAGAAGCTCGCCGCCTTGAAGCCGGCCTTCAAAGAGGGCGGCACGGTCACGGCCGGCAACGCCTGCCCGCTCAACGACGGCGCCGCCGCCCTGCTGATCATGTCCGAGGAGAAGGCGAAGGCGCTCGGCATGAAGCCGCGCGCGCGGATCGTCGCCTCGGCCGTCGCCGGGCTGCGCCCGGAGATCATGGGGCTCGGCCCGATCCCGGCGATCCAGAAACTGCTCGAGCAGACCGGCATGACGATCAGCGACATCGACGTGGTCGAGATCAACGAGGCCTTCGCCGCGCAGATCGTCCCCTGCAAGGAAGAGCTGGGCATCGATGACGACAAGCTCAACCCGTTCGGCGGCGCGATCGCGCTCGGCCATCCGTTCGGGATGACCGGCGCGCGCATCATGACGACGCTGCTGAACGACCTCGACACGCTCGAGGGGACCTACGGGATCGAGTCGATGTGCGCCGCCGGCGGGATGGGAATGGCGATGCTGGTCGAGCGGCTCAACTGATCGGACCACACGGGCCGAGGCCACTGAACTGATCGGGTCGGGGGGACGCCTAGCGTGGGGGCATCCGCAGCGCGCCGTCCAGCCGGATCGTCTCACCGTTGAGCATCCGGTTCTCGACGACCTGGCAGGCCAGCTGCGCGTACTCGGCGGGCTGGCCGAGACGCTGTGGGAAGGGGATGCCGGCACCGAGCGCCTGACGCGCCTCCTCGTGCAGCGCGGCGAGCAGCGGCGTGTCGAACAGGCCGGGGGCGATCGTGTTGACGCGGATGCCGTACTGGGACAGGTCGCGCGCCGTGGGGAGCGTCATGCCGACGACGCCGCCCTTGGATGCCGAGTAGGCGACCTGCCCGACCTGGCCGTCGAAGGCGGCGATCGAGGCGGTGTTCACGCAGATGCCGCGTTCGCCATCCTCGCCCGGCTCGGTCTCGATCATGGCGGCTGCCGCGAAGCGGAGCACGTTGAACGTCCCGATCAGGTTGATCTGGATGATCGTCTCGAACGGCATCAGCGGGTGCGGCCCCTTTGAGCCGGCGATCTTCTGCGCCCAGCCGGTGCCGGCGCAGCAGATCGAGATGCGCAAGCCGCCGTCAACGGCCGCGGCCTGGGTCGCGGCCCGCTGCACCTGCTCCTCCTCCCGCACGTCGCACTGGACGAACTCGAGCCCGAGCTCGCCTGCCAACACGCTGCCCTTCTCGGCGTTGACGTCGGCGATCGTGACGATCGCGCCGCGCTCGTGAAGGGCGCGCACGGTCGCCTCGCCGAGCCCCGAGGCGCCGCCAGCGACGAGCGCCGAGCTGCCCGCGATCTCCATGGCGCGGCACTCTATCCCAACAACGCCGGCCCGGCCGGCGCCCAGGTTGCCTGCCGCAGACCGCCGTTACACTCCTGCCAATGACACCGGGCGATTCCGAGCCGGGGAGCTCCGTCGGAGCGGCTGCGACCGCGCTGCGGTCGGGGGGCGCGCGCACCGGGAGGATGCCCGACTTCTTCATCGCCGGGCACCAGAAGTGCGGGACGACGGCCCTCTACCTGATGCTCAACCAGCACCCGCAGATCTTCATGCCGGAGTACAAGGAGCCGCGCTACTTCGCCCCGGAGCTGCGCCCGCCGCTTGCGCGCGCAACGCCGGACCGTCCGCAGGAGCTCGAGAGCTATCTCGCGCTGTTCGCCGACGCCAGGCCGGACCAGCGCGCCGGGGAGGCCTCGCCGCAGTACATCCGCTCGCCGACGGCCGCCGCGCGCATCGCCGAGCTGCAACCGCAGGCGCGCATGATCGTGATCCTGCGCGAGCCGGCCGACTTCCTGCGCTCCTACCACCAGCAGATGGTGGCCAGCCACGAGGAGGGCGAGAAGGATCTGCGCAAGGCGATCGAACTGGAGGGCTCCAGGCGCGCGAAAGCGGGCCAGGGCTTCCTGCCGCCACAGCTGCTCTATTCCGAGCACGTTCGCTATGTCGAGCAGATGCGCCGCTTGCACGCGTCCTTTCCTCCCGAGCAGGTGCTCGTGCTGATCTACGACGACTTCCGCGCCGACAACGAAGCCGCGGTGCGCAGGGTCCAGCGATTCCTCGAGGTCGACGACAAGCTTCCGCTGGAGCCGGTCGACACCAAGCCGCTGGACGCCGTGCGCTCGGTGCGACTGCACGGCCTGCTCAGGGCAGTGCGCCGCGCCGAGCACAACCCGGCGCAGGCGAGCCCGCTGGTGCGCGCGCTGAGCGCATCGGTGCCCAAGCGCGTGCGGCGCGGTGTGCTATCGAAGGCGTATCGCGGCGTCACCTACGCGGCGCCGAAGCCGCCCAACGAGCAGTTCATGCGCGAGCTCCGCAGGCGCTGCCGCGACGAGGTGGTCGCAATCAGCGAGTACCTCGATCGCGACCTCGTCTCCCTCTGGGGCTACGGCAAGCTCGACTGAGCGCCGTTGCTAGAGCTGGTCCGGGGCAGGGCGGGCGAGCGTCAGCGCGAACAGCTCGTCGGGGTCGGTGAAGAGGCGCACCGGCTCCAGGCCCGCCGCCGCCAGATCGCCCTCGATTCGCTCGCTGGTGAACTTGGCGCTGATCTCCGTGCGCATCTCCTCGCCCGCCTCGAAGTGGACGGGCAGGTCGAGCTCGCGCACCACCGTCGTGTGCTCGCGGCGCGCGCGCAGGCGCATCTCGATCCACTCGTGCTCGGGGTCGAACAGCGCCACGTGCTCGAAGTCCTCGGGCTCGAAGTCGGCGTCGAGCTCGCGGTTGAGCACGCGCAGCACGTTGCGGTTGAACTCGGCCGTGACGCCCTCGGTGTCGTCGTAGGCCGCCTGCAGCACGGCCGGGTCCTTGACGAGGTCGGTGCCGAGCAGCAGGTGGTCCTCGGGTCCGAGCAGGCGCGATATCTCGCGGAGCACGCGCCGGCGGCTGCCGGGCGGGAAGTTGCCGATCGTGCCGCCGAGGAAGGCGACGATGCGCGGGCCCACGGCCTCGGGCACCTCGCCGAGGTGACGCTCGAAGTCGCCGATCACGCCGTGCACCTGCAGGCCGGGGTACTCCTCGGTCAACTGCTCCGCGCACTCGCGGACCATGCTCTCGGTCACGTCGACGGGGATGTAGCGCTCGAGCGTGCCCGCCCGCTCTAGCGCGTCCAAGAGGACCCGGGTCTTGCTCGCCGTGCCCGAGCCGAGCTCGACCAGCTCCCGCGCCTCCGTCAGCGCCGCCAGCTCGGGCGCGTCGCGCTCGAGGATCGCGCGCTCGGCGCGCGTCGGGTAGTACTCCGGCAGATCGCAGATCCGATCGAACAGCTCGGCCCCGCGCGCGTCGTAGAAGTGCTTCGGCGGCAGTTCCTTGAACGGCCGCGTGAGCCCGTCGAGCACGTCGTCGGCGAGCGAGCGGTCGTGCGCGCCGTCGAGATGGGAGTCGATGCGGATCGCCGTCTCGACGGCGGGTTCCGGTGGGGTTTGCGAGGCCATCAGCGGGTCCCGGAGAGCCGAACGCTATCGCAGATCATCGGCTCCGCCCGTCCCGGGGCGCGCTCTCGGCCCGGCGTCCCGCGCCAGCCGCACGCCGGCGAAGATCTGCCGGCGCTGGGGCAGGTCCCAGTTGCGAAAGCGCGGGTTGGCGACGCGACGGTCGGTCGCCCACGAGCCGCCGCGCAGCACGCGGTAGTCGTCGCCGAAGAACACCTCCGAGTACTCGCGGTAGGGGTGCGCGACGAAGCCCGGGTAGCCGCGAAAGGCGCTCTCGGTCCACTCCCACACCCTTCCGACTCCATCCAGCGCCGATCCTTGCCTGGTCGCCGCCTTCTCCCACTCGGCCTCGCTCGGCAGCCGCGCTCCATGGGCGCGCGCGAACGCCTGCGCCTCGAACCAGCTCACGTGGCATGCCGGGGCGTCCGGATGCCCCTCCGCGATCGCCGGGTGCAGAGCCTGCTGCTGCTCGCCGAGCCACGCCCAGCCGGGCCGCGACCACAGCTGCTCGCGCTCATAGCCCCCCTCGGCGGCGAAACGCAGCCAGTCGCCGTTCGTCGCCGGACGCCGCGCGATCTGAAACCGCGAGGTGCGCGCGTCGTGACGGGGGCGCTCGTTGTCGTAGGCGAAGCCGTCGCCGGGGGCGCCCATCGCGAAGGGGCCCTCGGCAACATCGAGCCAGCCCTCCCCCGACGGCGCACCGGTAGCGCCACCGGCCGTGCGGCCATCTGCCGCCTGCCCGAGTGGCCGGTCGCGCGCCTGGGCATCGGCTTCGCCGAGCAGTCCGGCGATGGCCAGCGTCTGGCGCATCGTCTCGCCGTGCTGCAGCTCGTGGCGGATCACCATCTCGCAGACGACGCCGTCGCCGATGCCGCGCTCGCTGAGCGTCTGCACAGAACGCTCCCGCACCTCGGCGAGATAGTCGCGCGCCTCGCCCGGACCGAGCGTCTCGATCTCGCCGCGGATCGCGCGCGGCGTCTCGAACGCGTCGTAGAGAGCGGCCAGGTCCGCCCGCAACAGCTCGCGCTCGCCGAGGCGATGCGCAAGCCACAGGTCCTCGTAGGCGGCGATGTGGCCGAGATCCCACACGAGCGGGCTCATGATCGGTGAGTGGACGCACTCGAGCTGCGCGTCCTCGAGGTGCTCGACGAGCGCAAAGGTACGCTCGCGGGCATGCTCGAGCCCGGCCAAGGCCTGCGCCACCCCGGCTGAGGCGCGACTGCTGTCTAGTGCGTCGGTGGCCATCGTTGCGCGCTCCCACTGTAGGGGCTGGCGGTGGCCGTCGCTGCTCAGTCCGCCGGCGCGGGCGGGTTGGGCGGTTCCGGCGAGGCGGCGTCGTCGACGATCACGCTGAGGTGTCCGCGCCGCAGCAGGCTCGCGGGCACGTGGCGGCTGGGCTCGGCCAGCATCGCATCGACGGCGTCCGCCTTGCCGGCGCCGGTGGCGAGCAGCACGCACCGCCGGGCAGCTCGAAGCACGGGCAACGTAAGCGTGATCCGCTCGGGCGGCGGCTTCGGCGAGTCGTGCACGCCGATGCACAGCGCGGGCGCCTGCACGTCGAGCGTGGGGGACCCCGGAAAAAGCGAGGCGACGTGACCGTCGGGCCCGATCCCGAGCACGATCACGTCGAGCACCGCCAGTTCGTCCTCGAGCGGTGCCCGCTCACGCAGCGAGCTCTCGTAGCGCTCGGCGCCGAGCTCGGGCCCCAGCTCGCCCTCCATGCGGTGCACGCGCGCGTCTTCGAGCCCGCTGGCCGAGCCGAGCAGGGTCTCGTGGGCGAGCCTGTAGTTGCTCTCCTCGTCGTCCGCTCCGACGCAGCGCTCGTCGGCGAACCACAGCTCGACGCCACGCCAGTCCTCGAGCTCCTGCGCGAGCAGTTCGTATGCGCGCCCCGGCGTCGTGCCGCCGCTCAGCGCCAGGTGTGCCACGCCGCGCTCGCGCAGCGCGCTCTGCAGCCTCCGTGCGATCTCACTGGCGGCGCGCACCGCGGCTGCCTCGGCGTCTGCGCACGTCGTCAGGCTCGTCACGCCGCCTCCTGCGCGGGCAGCATCTCGTTGGCCGCGCGCAGCGCCGGCCCGTATGTCGGGTCGCGCAGCAGCGCCTGGCGGATTCCCTCGCCGAGGATTCCCCCCTCTCCACGCGAGGCGCCGAGCAGCGTCCACTCCCGCTCGCTGCTGCCGTCGCCATCCCGCCTGCGCGCGTGCAGGCCGCCCGGGCCGCGGTCGAGGCTGATCCTCAGCCCCGACTCGCTCGAGAGGTCGAGCCCGGCCAAACCTGGGACGGTCAGGTGCGGATCGGCCTGCAGCGCGAGCGACACCTCGCGCCCGTCCGCGCGGGCAGTCGCGCTGAGGCGCCCCTCGCGCAGCTTCTCGCTGGCGATCTCGGCTTGCTGCAGCGCCCAGCCAAGGCGCGATGCGAGCCAGCCGAGGAGCAGCATCGCGGCGACGGTCGAGTCCGGGTGGTGGCGCACCGTGACCGCGTTCAGGCGAGCGAGCTCGGCGCGCATGTGGCCGCGGTCGAACGTGGCTGCCACGCGCTCCCGCCACGGCGTCGAGCGCAGCCACGCCAGGTCGACCACGTACACACGCTCCGCCAGCGCGCACGCGCGATCGATCGCCGTGCGCCAGACCGGCTCCTCGATCGAGTCCACGAGCGCAGCCTGCGCCAGGCCGAGCAGCTCGTCGACGGCCTCGCGGTGCCCGTGCGGCGACCACAGCAGCGTGGGCAGGTCGGTCACGACGAGCGGGTCCGCGATCGTGTCGAGGTCGTCGAGGTGGCGATCGCCGAGCTTGACGATCACGGTCTCCCGCAGCAGGGCCAGCTCACCCGGGGCGGGATCGGCGTCGGAGGCGATGCTGGCGCGCGCGTCGAGCCGTTCGCGCCCGGGCTCGTAGGAGAGCACGATCAGCCGCGACGCCGCATAGCGTCCGACGCCGCGCAGGCGGTTGGCTATTTCCCCGCTCCACTCGTCGTCGACGAAGGCGATCATGTTGAGCACGCGCGCCGGAACGTACCTGCCGCTTTCGGCGTGACGCTCCGCGAGCAGCTTGCGCAGCGCCGCTTCGATCCTGTCCGGGGTGGTGCCCTGCTCGCTCCAGACCGCGTCGCTCGTCGTCATCTCAGGCAGCCGCTCGCATCAGATCGCACGCCACTGCTGGCCGTCGAGCAGCAGGTTCTCCGCCTCGGCCGGTCCCTGCGACCCGGCTTCGTACTGGGGCAGCGGCCCCGGCTCCTTCGCCCAGGCCCGGACGATCGGGTCGCAGATGCGCCATTGCGCCTCGACCTCGTCGTTACGAGTGAAGAGCGTCGCATCGCCGCGCATGGCGTCGGTGATCAGTCGCTCGTAGGCCTCGGGCGACTGGGACAGGAAGCTCGTGCCGTAGAGGAACTCCATGTTGACCGGGCGGATGATCATCCGCGTCCCCGGGATCTTCGCGCCGAGGCGCAGCGACACGCCCTCGTTCGGCTGCAGCGTGAGCACGAGCTGGTTGGGCTGCACCCCGAGCGAGCCCGTCGCGGAGAACGCGAGGTGAGGGACGGGCTTCAACGTCACCGCGATCTCGGTGATCTTCCGCGCGAGGCGCTTTCCGGTGCGGATGTAGAACGGGACGCCGGCCCAGCGCCAGTTGTCGACTTCAAGGCGCAGCGCGGCGTAGGTCTCGGTCGTGGAGCCCGGCGCCACGCCCTTCTCCTGCAGATAGCCCGGGACGTCCTCGCCGCCGGCGTGCCCCGCGGCGTACTGGGCACGCAGCGCGATCTCCGGGATCTCGGCCGCCGTCGGCTCGGGAATCGACTGCAGCACCTTGACCTTCTCGTTGCGCACCTCTTCGGCGGTGAAGCTGACGGGCGGCTCCATCGCCACGTGGCAGAGCAGCTGCAGCATGTGGTTCTGGATCAGGTCGCGCAGCGCGCCGGCGTGGTCGTAGTAGCCGGCGCGCGTGCCGATGCCGAGATCCTCGGCGGCCGTGATCTGCACGTTGTCGATGTAGTTGCGGTTCCACAGCGGCTCGAACATGCCGTTGGCGAAGCGGAACGCCATCATGTTCTGGACGGTCTCCTTGCCCAGGTAGTGGTCGATGCGGAAGACCTGCTGCTCCTCGAAGATCGCGAGCACCTCGCGGTTGAGCTCGCGTGCCTCCTCGAGCGTGGTGCCGAACGGCTTCTCGATGATCACGCGCACCTCGGCATCCTCGTGCCGGTCGAGCTTCGAGCGCCCTAGCTGCTCGACGATCACCGGGAAGAACTCGGGCGCAGTCGAGAGGTAGAAGGCACGGTTCAGCGGTTCGCCGGCCTGCTCGTCGAAGGCGTCGAGCACCTCGCACAGCCCGCTGTAGACGGACTCGTCGTCGAAGACCCCGGGGACGTAGCGGATGTCCTCCAGCAGGCTCTTGAGCACGTCCGGGTCAGGCGCGCGTCGCGAGAACGACCGGATCGCTTCCTCGCACTCGGCGCGGTAGTCCTCGTGGGCCTTTTCCCGACGCGAGACCCCGACGAGGCGAAATCGCACGGGCAGCGCTCCGTCGTGCGCGAGGTTGTACAGCGCCGGCAGCAGTTTGCGCCGGGCGAGATCCCCGGTCGCGCCGAAGATGACGAGCGTCGTCGGCGCCACCGGCAGACGCTCCAGGCCGGCCGTCAGCGGGTTCTCGGGCTGGGGCTCGGCGGTCGGCTGGCCGGGCTGCGCCACCACGGTCAGCGCGCCCCGCCGCGCTTGGCGCTCGCCGCGCGCTTGGGCGAGCCCGCCGACCCGCCCCCGCCGGGGGCGCTCTTGACCGCGTGCCCCCCGAACTGGTTGCGCAGCGCGGCCAGCACGCGATCGGCGAAGTCGCCGTTGCCGCGCGAGCGAAAGCGCGCGTACAGCGACGCCGTGATCACCGGCGTCGGCACGTCGTGCTCGGTCGCGTCGGCGATCGTCCAGCGGCCCTCGCCGGAGTCCTCTGTGTAGCCCTCGATCGCCTGCAGCTCGTTGCCGTCGGCTTCGAACGCGCGCGCCGCCAGTTCGCACAGCCACGAACGTACGACCGAGCCCTGGCCCCAGAGGTGGGCGATCTTGGCGTTGTCGAGCTCGTACTCGCACTTGTCGAACAGGTCGAAGCCCTCGGCGTAGGCCTGCATCAGGCCGTACTCGACGCCGTTGTGGACCATCTTCACGTAGTGACCCGCGCCGGCCGGGCCGAAGTGCATCCAGCCGCGCTTGCCGATCGCTGGGATGCTCTGCTCGGTGGTCTCGGGCGCCAGCACGTCGAGGATCGGCGACAGTCGCTTGACGGCTTTCGGTGGCCCGCCGACCATCATGCAGTAGCCGACCTCGAGCCCCCACACGCCGCCGGAGACGCCGACGTCGACGTATTCGATGCCCTCGCGTTTGAGCTCCTTGGCGCGGCGCTTGTCGTCGGTCCAACGGGAGTTGCCGCCGTCGACGATCGTGTCGCCGCGATCGAGCAGCTTGGCCAGCTTGTCGACAGTCTGCTGCGTGGGCGCGCCGGCCGGGACCATGATCCACACGATCCGCGGCGGCGCGAGCTTCTTGACGAGCTCTCGCAACGAGCCCGCGCCGGCGGCCCCGTTCCTGACCGCCTGCCTGACGGCCTTCTCGTCGAAGTCGAAGGCGACGACCTCGTGCTCGGAGTCGCGCCGGATGCGGTGCACCATGTTGCCGCCCATCTTGCCCAGCCCGACAAAGCCGATCTGTGTCATTTGCTCTCTCCCCGAGCCTTCGTCCGCCGGGCTCTACTGGTTGGGTTGGACGTCCTCCTGACGTCCGTCGCCGGGCCCGAGGGCCCTCGTCTCGATCCTCTCGGTCAGCTCGCGCAGCGCGGCCACCGGATCCTCGCCGCGCAGACGCACGCGCTCGGCCGGTAGGCCGAGCTCGCGCAGTGTTTCGAAGTCACCGATCGCCTCCGCGTTCTTGAGCGTCGTGAAGCCGTAGGCCTGGCCGGGGATCTCGATGTCGCCGGCGCCGTCGTGCAGCAGTTGCAGGAACCGGCCCACCTTGGGACCGCCCTTGTGGAACTGCCCCGTCGAGTGCAGGAAGCGCGGCCCGTAGCCGAACGTCGTGGTCGCCTCGCCGTGTCGGCGGATCAGCGCGCGCAGCTCGGCGATCGCCTCCTCGAACTGCGGCGAGGGCTGCACGTAGCCCATCAGCGCCACGTATGTCGGTGGCGCCGCCGGGTCGAGCAGCGCCGCGATCGCCGCGTCGTCGGGCTGGGGCTCCTCCGGGAGCCGCTGCTCGGCTTCGTAGCGCGCCAGGACCCGTTTGGTCGCGTCCTTGGCCTGCTGCACGTTGGGCTGGTCGAACGGGTTGATTCCCAGGCCCCAGCCGGCGACGGCGACGGCGATCTCCCAGAGCATGAAGACGCGGCCGAGATCGGCGGGCCCGCCCGTGGGCACGCGCAGCAGCGGATGACCCGCCTGTGCGAGCGCGCTCGCGCGCGCCTCGAGTGAGGGGTCGGGGGCGTCGAGGTCGACCAGGTAGGCAAACACGCGATCCTCGCCGTATTCCGAGGGCTCGCCGACCGGCTCCTCGGCGACCGGCAGGATGCCGGTGTCCTGCTTGCCGGTCGACTCGGCCACGAGCTGCTCGAGCCACAGGCCGAGGCCGGGCAGCGACTCCTCGATCACGAACGTCAGCTTGTCGCGCCCCGCCTGCGCGAGCGCGCTGAGCGCGGCGCCCATCCACACCCCGGCGAGCTCGGGGCCGCCAGCGAGCTCGGCGCTCGCCTCGCCCGCATCGAGCGTCGTCCGCCAGGCGCCGGCGGCGCCCTCGAGCAGCCCCCGGACGTCGAGGCCGATCAGCGCGGCCGGCACCATGCCGAACGCCGACAGCGCGCTGTAGCGCCCGCCGATGTCGGGGTCGCCGGCGAACACCCGCCTGAAGCCCCGCTCGCGCGCGAGCGACTCGAGGCCCGAGCCCGGATCGGTGATCGCCGCGAAGTTCGCGCCGTCCGGGACCAGCGACCAGAAGTGCGCGAACAGCGAGAGCGGCTCGATCGTGCCCCCCGACTTCGAGGACACCAGGAACAGCGTTCTGCGCGGCTCCACCGCCTCGCCGACTGCGCGGACGGTCGCGGCGTCCGTCGAGTCGAGCACGTGCAGACGAGGTCTGCCAGGCTCGGGCTCGAACGACCGCCGGAGTACCTCGGGCGCGAGCGAGGAGCCGCCCATGCCCAGCAGCACGACGTCAGCGATGCCGTCGTCGCGGATCGCATCGGCGAACGCCTGCAGCTCGTCGACCTGCGCGAGCATGCGCTCGGCGATCGTGAGCCAGCCGAGACGGTTGGCGACCTCCGGCGTTCCGGCGGGCGCCCACAGGGTCGCGTCCGCTCCGTCGTCCCCGCCCGGGGAGATGCGCTCGGCCACGCGGTTCTCGCTTGCACGCATCAGCATCGCCGCAATCGTCGGCCTCAACCCGGGGGGTATGCGAGCTCGGACGGTGCGGGTGGTGTCGCTCACGCCACGATCCTAATCACCGGGGGCTGATGTAGGTTTCTGGCGTCGGAGTGGAAACTTGAGCGCAGACGACACCCGCCAGCGACCCGACCGCAACCTCGCGCTCGAGCTCGTGCGCGTGACCGAGGCGGCAGCCCTCGCGGCGGCGCCACTCGTCGGGCTCGGCGACAAGGAGGCGGCCGACCAGGCCGCCGTCGATGGCATGCGCCACATGCTCCACTCGGTGCAGATGGACGGCGTGGTCGTGATCGGCGAGGGGGAGAAGGACGAGGCGCCGATGCTCTACAACGGCGAGCAGATCGGCGACGGCACCCAGCCGGAGGTGGACATCGCCGTCG
>Ga0134126_10000055_pt1 | contig 140348 bp, 115 predicted proteins | sample KB31752_FD_96881 | JGI IMG/M metagenome (GOLD analysis project Ga0134126, IMG submission 96881) | Terrestrial soil microbial communities with excess Nitrogen fertilizer from Kellogg Biological Station, Michigan, USA - KB3-175-2 | ecosystem: Environmental > Terrestrial > Soil > Unclassified ... | reverse complement strand
TTACCGTTCAATATGATTTTATGAGAAGGTATTATGATTCCCATTTTTTTCACAATAGATTTTACAAGTGCCCCAAATGAAAAAACAGAGCAATCGAAATCTAATGAGCCGGATTGTATTCGCGACAAATCAAGAAGATGATTAATTAACCCGTTAATCTTATCCACCTGGCTAATTGCCCCTGAAATATAATTGTCAAATTTCTCTTGTGAGCTACTTTTAAAGCTACCTGATAAAAGATGAAGATAAATATTAAGTGAAGTAAGCGGCGTTTTTAGTTCATGGCTGGCGGCAATAATAAATTGGTCTTTTCTGTGTTCAATTTCTTTTATTTCGTGGATGTCCACGCAAGATCCAAAAAAGCCAATAAATGTCTTGTCTTGTGTGAATTGGGGAATTCCGTTTTCTAATACCCAACGATATTGGCCATCATACCGCTGAAGCCTGTATTCAGCTTTATATCTTTTTTTCTTTTGAAAAGCATCCTCATAAATTTTTACGCATTTATCCAAATCATCGGGGTAAATCCCCTCCATCCATCCTTTTCCATACTCATCATCGAAATTTCGTCCTCTAAATTGCAACCACGCCTGGTTAAAAAAAGTAGTTTGATCATTAATATTCGAAATCCACATTGGCATTGGAGCATAATCCGCCACTAATTTGAATTGGTCTTCAACCGGAAAATTTGAATTTTGGTTTCTTGAAGTCAGTTTTTTTTGTTTTTCTAATAATTTAATCATCGTAAGCAAGAAATTAAAAAAACCAAAATCTCCTAAGAGGAAAATAATGCTTGTTTTTCCTGAAAATTATACCAGGGGATATTTTGATTTAGATTGCTTTATCCACAAACTTTGTTCCGAATTTTTCACAAATTTTTATCTATGAGCAGTTTTACTCTTTAAATTTTCAACAATAGCAGCTAAAAACTCTTCTGTATTCAAATAGTCTTTCCCGTGAGAAACCTTGTTACCACTGATACACACGGCAAGGTCTTTAGTCATTTTACCACTTTCTACAGTCTCGATGCATACTTGCTCCAGCGCATTGGCAAAGTCAATTAGTTCTTGATTATTATCAAGTTTACCACGAAAAGCCAGGCCTCTCGTCCACGCGAATATGGAAGCAATGGGGTTGGTTGAGGTAGAATTTCCCTTCTCATGTTCCCGAAAATGCCTGGTAACCGTTCCGTGCGCTGCTTCTGCCTCCAGGATTTTTCCGTCAGGCGTTATCAAAACAGAAGTCATCAAACCAAGCGATCCAAAACCTTGTGCAAGCGTATCGCTTTGCACATCACCATCATAATTTTTACATGCCCAGATAAAGTTACCATGCCATTTTAAGGCACTTGCCACCATATCATCTATCAGGCGATGCTCGTACGTAATTTTGGCTTCGTCAAATTTTGCTTTAAACTCATTTTCAAAGATTGTTTGGAAAATATCTTTAAAACGTCCGTCATATTTTTTAAGGATTGTATTTTTTGTAGAAAGATATAAAGGCCATTTTTTATTCAAAGCCATATTGAAACAGCTTCTTGCAAAACCCTCTATACTTTCATCTACATTATACATGCACATAGCTACACCGTCGCCTTTGAAATCGTGCACATCAAATGTTTGGGGCTCTCCCCCATCCGGTGTAAATGTCATTGTTAATTTTCCTTTTCCTTTTATTACGGTATCAGTAGCGCGATATTGATCGCCATAAGCATGACGTCCGATGATAATAGGTGCAGTCCAGTTAGGAACTAATCTCGGAATATTTTGCATTACTATCGGCTCGCGAAAAACGGTTCCGTCAAGTATGTTCCTGATAGTGCCATTAGGACTTTTCCACATGTGTTTCAAGCCAAATTCTTTTACCCGGGCTTCGTCCGGCGTAATAGTGGCGCATTTAATTCCCACACCGTATTTCTTAATCGCATTGGCTGCATCTATGGTTACCTGGTCATCAGTAGCGTCGCGATGTTGAATGCCTAAGTCAAAATATTTTATATCCACATCTACGTAAGGAAGTATAAGCTGGTCTTTAATAAATTTCCAGATTACGCGTGTCATTTCATCTCCGTCAATTTCTACTACCGGATTGGCTACTTTAATTTTTGTCATTTGGTTGGTTTATATATTTTTAGTGAAGTATTTTTTGCAATATTATTAAAATCTTTGTCATTGTGGAGAAGGGGGATATTGTTATTTATACAAATAGCAGCAATAAGGCAGTCATTTGGTTTTCTTATTGTAACTCCTTTTGTTTTCAGATTTCTGTATAAAGATGCTGCAGCAACAGACATTTCAATTTGATGATAACTAATGAATTCCAAAGGAACTAATGTTTCTCTGATTGAATTAAATAATTTTTCTTTTCGTATTCCTTGCAGTACTTCTTGCAGAATCACAGGTAGTATCAATACTTCATTGGCTTTTATTAATTCTGCCGTATAATCAGTCTTAGAATTGATAATTGCATTAAAATAATCAATCCAGACACTGGTGTCAATGATTGTCCCATTTATCATAAGTTCTCATTTCGTCTAAGTTCCCTTCCCATTTAACTTTTCCCCTTAAGGAAAGAAGTTTTTTTCTTTTTTCTAACTTGATTAACTCCTCAAGTGCATGATTCACAGTTTCCTTTTTGCTTTTGAGGCCTGTCCATTTAATTGCATCTTCTAATAATTTATCATCAATATCAATATTTGTTCTCATGGTTAAATAAATTTTTATACACAAATATACCCAATTCTATACACATCAAAAACCGTTACAAATTCTTAATTACAGCATCCCCAAATTCGCTGGTTTTCAAAAGTGTTCCACCTTTCATCAGGTTATAGAAATCAATGGTTACAGTTTTTTTTCTAATTGTTTTCCCTATCGAGTTGGTGATCATTTCTGCGGCATCTCTCCAGCCCATATATTCCAGCATCATCACACCGCTCAATATCAACGAAGAAGGATTCATGCTGTTAGTATTAGCAAAACGGGGAGCGGTTCCATGTGTAGCCTCAAATACGGCACTGCCGGTAATATAATTAATATTCGCTCCGGGAGCAATTCCTATGCCCCCGACCTGTGCGGCCAGGGCATCGCTGATATAATCTCCGTTCAGATTTAATGTGGCGATGATAGAATAATCCTGGGGAGCAAGCAAAGCCTGTTGCAAAAAATTATCAGCAATCGAATCTTTAATAATCACTTTTCCTCCAATAGCGGCGATGCGCATGTCTTCATTGGCAACCGCTTCACCTCGTTCTTTTTTAGTAGATTCCCATTGCGGCCACGTGTAAACATTATTTTTAAATTCACGTTCCGCAAGTTCGTATCCCCAGTTTTTAAAAGCGCCTTCCGTAAATTTCATAATGTTGCCTTTATGAACCAGTGTAACAGAAGGAAGTTTATTATCAATAGCATATTCAATGGCAGCCCGAATCAATCTTTCCGAGCCTTCTTTGCTTACTACCTTTATGCCAAAAGAAGTGGTTTCAGGAAAACGAATTTTTTTTACATGCAATTTATTTTGTAAAAAATCTAATAATTTGTTCGCATCAGGCGTCCCGGTCATGTATTCAATTCCAGCATAAATATCTTCTGTATTTTCTCTGAAAATAACCATGTTTACTTTTTCGGGTTGCCACATTGGTGAAGGAACTCCTTCGAAATATTTTATCGGCCGTAGGCAAACATACAAATCCAAATCTTGCCGCAGCATTACATTGAGACTACGAATGCCACCACCAACGGGAGTTGTGAGTGGCCCCTTTATCGCTATCAAATATTCTTTGAAAGCATTCATCGTTTCATCCGGCATCCAGGAATTGGTTTTATTAAATGCTTCTTCGCCGGCTAATACTTTTAACCAGTTGATTTTCTTTTTTCCGTGGTATGCTTTTTCAATGGCAGCATCAAAGACACGCACACTTGCTGCCCAGATATCCGGACCAATGCCATCGCCTTCAATAAATGGAATGGTAGGCTTGTTAGGAACAATCAATTTTCCATCGACGCCCATTGAGATTTTTTCTGACATAGATTTTATTTTTTTTGCCGCGAATAACGCGAATTTTCACGAATTACAGAATACAGTAAACAAACAAATAGTCAGGATTTTGATTTTTTTAGCCACGGATTAAATACAAATCTCAATATGAAATTCTTACTTCCCGATTACCGATAGCTCATCACTTATTACTTATCATTGATTCCCTGTTTCATCAGTGCTAATCCGTGTAATCCCCGCCTGAACGAATCAGTCGGACAGGCGTGGTGATATTTCCAAACTACAATTCACCCACTCATCATCAAAACTCACTCCTTGATATTTTTTATAAAAATTAATCGCCGGTTCATTCCATTCCAGTACCTGCCAAACCATTCCGGCAAATCCTTTTTCTTTCGCTTCTTTTATTAATTCATCGAACAACAATTTGCCAATACCTTTGCCGCGCCAGGGTTCATTTACCAAAATATCTTCGAGGTACATTCGCTGTCCTTTCCAGGTTGAATATCGAATGTAATATAAGGCGAATCCCACTACGTTTTCTTCTGTCTCAGCCACAAATGCCCACCATACAGGGTTTTCACCAAAACCACTTTCTACGAAATGACTAAAATCAACTGTAACTTCCTGAGGTGCTTTTTCATAAAAAGCCAGCTCATGAATCAATTCCATCATTGTTGGGCAATCTTTCTTTTCAGCTCTTCGAATTTTAATATCCATTTTCAATATCCATTTTCCATTTTCAAATATCAGCCGCCTGCTGCAGATCACTCAAAATATCTTCTATATTTTCTATACCTACACTCATTCTTATTAGTCCGTCCGTAATTCCATATTTTTCGCGGTCCGCCTTCGGCACGCCATAATGCGTCATAGAAGCAGGGTGAGATAAAAGCGTATCACATGTCCCCAGGGAAACTGCTCTCACACACATCTGCAATTTATTGATGAATTTTTTTCCTGCTTCCAGTCCGCCCTTCATTTCAAAACTCAACATCGGGCCAGGGTGCTTCATTTGTTTTTTCGCAGTGACAAAATCAGGATGAGATGGTAGTCCCAGGTAATTCACTTTGCTAATCGCCGGATGTTGTTCAAGAAACTGCGCTACTTTCATTGCATTGGCGCAATGTCTTTCCATCCTTACTTCAAGCGTTCTCATTCCCTGCACCAGCAAAAAAGCATCAAAAGAATTGGTGCTTCCGCCTAACAGGCGATGCACTTTTTCAAGTTTTGTATTCATTAAATCAATATCCCTTCCAATAAGCGCGCCGCCTACGGCGGTTCCATGTCCGTTCAAGAACTTAGTAGTAGAATGAACTACGAAATCAACTCCGTATTTGAAAGGTTGTTGCAAATAAGGAGTCGCAAAAGTATTATCCACCGATACAATAAGACGATGCGCTTTCCCTAGCTTAGTTAATTCTTCTATATCCACGCACTGAATTGTAGGATTGGCGGGAGTTTCGAGGTAAAGCATTTTTATAGCGGCATCATTCTTCATCACTTCTTCTGCTTTGTTCAAATCTCTCAAATCAACAATAATGGCTTCAATTCCTAAACCGGGTAAAATCCGATTCATTAATTCCTGCGAACCGCCATATAAAGAGTAATGGGATAAAATTTTGTCGCCGCTTTTTAAATTACCAAACATTAAGGTGTTAATCGCCGCCATACCGCTGGCATGTACACGCGCTTTTACCGGTAAAGGTTGTCCGTTTTCAGATAATCCAAAACTTTCCAACGCGGCAATTTTTCCTTCCGCTTCAGTCATTGAGGGATTTCCCCAACGGCTGTAGATATAACCTTTTTCTTCGCCATTAAACCGGCGCATCCCCTGTTCTGCTGTATCATAAACATAGGTACTGCTTGCATAAATAGGTGTTAAGTGCGAAAAATTTCCTTCAGTTTCATGGCCTGCATGTATTGCTGTAGATCCAAAACCTTTTAATTGTTTTTTTTGTGATGACATTTTATTTGTAATAAACCGAAATTAAGAATGATGCAAAAGTAGTCAAAACAAAAAAGGTTGTTATGGATTAGGTAACAATTGATAAATGAAAAATTGAAATTGATGTTATTTGTTCGTTTACTGTAAATATTATTCGCTATAAAATTTATCGCGTTTATGTTTCATAACATCGCCGATAATATCTACAATCCGATTACAACCAACCATTATAATATGCACAAACCTTATTCATTAAACATTCCTCGCATTTTGGTTGCGGCCTGCAAATTTCTCTTCCTAAAAATGACATCGCCATGCCTGCATCCCACTCTTTTTGCGGGAGTGTTTCCATAATTTGCTTTTCAATTTTTTTTGGATCGGTTCCGGACGCGATTCCTAAGCGTGGCGCTACACGCACTACGTGCAAATCAACAACCACTCCTTCGGGCGCCACACCAGCTTCACGCACGATCACATTCGCTGATTTTCTCCCTATGCCGGATAAAGAAGTGAGTTCATCAAGCGTAAGTGGAATCTTGCTGTCTTTTTTTATTTGTTGCGCCATGGCAATAAGCCAATTGGTTTTATTGGCAAAATTGCGAACCTTTCCAATGTAAGGAAACAACGTTTCAGGAGTAGCGCTTGATAGGGCTTGCATATTTGGAAATGCTTTAAAAAGCTCTGGCGCAAGCTGATTGATATGTTTGTCAGAGTCCTGCGCAGACAAAATTACACCAACAAGTAACTGGTAATTATTTTCATAATCCAGCGGGTGTTTTTTCCCTTTGTATTTTTTTAGCAAAGGTTTGATGGCTTCCGGCCAGTTGATCTTAGAAGACATAAAAACAAATTTTTTAAAAGATAAATTTACAAAAAAGAATAATGGATATATTTTTCTATAAAAATCTATAAAACAGAAGAATTAATTTTGCTACTTCATTGATTCACTTTTTAAATTACCATATTGGAAAACGAAATATTCGATATTGCTATTATTGGCGGAGGAATTGTGGGAGCAGCTACATTTTATCAATTGCAAAAACATCACCCTTCCTTAAAAATAATTTTGATTGAAAAAGAAGCGCGGCTTGCGTTTCATCAAACAGGAAATAATTCGGGAGTGATGCATTCAGGATTGTATTATAAACCCGGTTCTCTAAAAGCAAAGAATTGTGTAGAAGGCAGAAAGGCACTGGTAAAATTTGCCGAGGAGAATAATATTCCGCATGATGTATGTGGTAAAGTAGTAGTAGCCGTTGATGAATCTGAACTTCCCTATCTCGATAAAATATTTGCAACAGGACTAGAAAATAAAATTGAAGGAATTAAAAAAATAACTGCGGCACAAATCAAAGAGCATGAGCCTTATTGTGAGGGTATTGCAGGCATTTGGGTACCTTGCACGGGAATTATTGACTATGTAAAAGCAACCGATAAAATGGTTGAGATTGCTTTAACGATCAATTCTGAAAGCCGGCTTGAATTAAATACAGAAGCCAATTCCTTCGAAAAAGAAAACGAAATAAATGTAATTGGTACAAATAAAGGAACCTATCACAGCAGGTACACAATTTTTTGTGGCGGTCTTCAGGCAGACAGGCTTGCACGAAGAGACCATATAAGCCTGAAAGAAAAAGTGGTTGGCTTTAGAGGTGATTATTATGAATTGACAGAACAGGCAAAACATAAAATAAAGAACCTGATTTACCCCGTACCAAATCCTGATTTTCCCTTCCTGGGCGTGCATTTCACGCGAATGACCAATGGTGAAATTGAATGCGGGCCAAACGCAGTTTTCACTTTTAAAAGAGAAGGTTATGGTAAAACTGATTTTAGTTGGAAGGATACTATTGATGCATTGAGTTATAAAGGAACCTGGAAATTATTTTTTCAAAACATGAGCTTTGGTATCAACGAATATCGACGCGCATTTTCAAAAAAATTATTTTTGAAAACATTGCAGCGGTTGGTTCCGTCATTGACGATGGAAGATATAAAACCAGGACGTTCCGGTGTTCGCGCTATGTTACTGAGCGAAGATGGCGATACCCGGGATGATTTCAGGATTGAATATAAAGATTCAAGTATTCATGTGTTGAATGCGCCTTCGCCGGCAGCCACTGCATCTCTCGCGATCGGCGATAATATCAGAGAAATGGCAGAGAAACATTTTGATCTTACTGGAGTTCATGCCTGAAACTTTCTATTATATGATTTTTAAATTTTACATTTTTTGACAAAGGGTAATTGTTACTAAGATGGCCTTAAACTAACAGGCATGGCAAGCACAATGACAGCAGGCAAACTTTTATTCAACATTCTTATTTCCCATTTTCAAAAAAACAAAGTAGATGGATCGGGCATATTAATAAGTAAACATAGAATTAATTACTACATTTATAATTATGAATGATAAAAAATTCCAAATCAAAACTGAGTCAGGATTGTTTACAGACATGTATGAGCTGACGATGGCTGAAGCCTACTTTAAACAAAAAATTCATAACACGCCGGCATCGTTTGATTATTTTTTCAGAAAATTACCCTTCTCAGGTGGTTATGTAATTTTCTGCGGATTGGGTGAGCTATTACCACTTATTGAAAATTTTCATTTTAATGCTGATGAAATTGATTGGTTGCGGAAGCAAGGATTTGACAATGATTTTTTAGCATGGCTTTCAGCGTTTCGATTTAAAGGAACGATTCGCTCGATGCCGGAAGGAGAAATCGTATTTCCCCTGGAACCTTTGCTACATGTGGAAGGTAGCCTCGCAGAAGTACAAATAATAGAAACCTTACTACTGAATTATCTAAATTTTCAATCACTGATTGCAACTAAAGCAGCAAGGATCCGATATGCGGCAGGCGATCGCCATCTCAGTGAATTTGGATTGCGCAGAGCTCAGGCATTAGGTGGAATATCTGCAAGCCGGGCCGCCATAGCAGGAGGTTTCGACAGCACCTCAAATGTGTATGCGGCCAAAATGTATGATATAAAAGCGTCAGGAACCATGGCGCATTCATTTATCCAAAGCCAGGAAAATGAACTGACTGCTTTCAGAAAATTTGCAGAATGGCAGCCGGGAAATTGCACGCTGTTGGTTGATACTTACGACACTTTAAAAAGTGGAATTCCAAACGCCATAACAGTTGCCAGGGAAATGAAAGAAAAAGGGCAGCAACTTCAGGGAGTAAGATTAGACAGCGGTGACCTTGCCTATCTTTCTAAAAAAGCACGTAGAATGCTTGATGATGCAGGCTTTCACAATGTTCAAATTGTAGTATCCAATCAATTGGATGAATATCTTATCAAAAGCTTATTGGAACAAAAGGCGCCAATAGATGTTTTTGGAGTGGGTACCAGTTTGGCTACCGGGCAGCCGGATGCTGCGCTGGACGGAGTATATAAATTGGGAGAAATAAATGGAAACCCAAAAATAAAATTATCTGAAAATATTCAAAAGGTAACGCTCCCTGGTATTAAGCAAGTTTACAGGTTTACAGATGAGGAAGGCCGTTTTATTGCGGATGCAATTGCGCTTGCAAGCGATGGCATTCCCAACCAAATGATTCATCCATATGATCCTGAAAAAAGCATGCCGTTAAACACAAAACTGGCAAGCCCACTTCTCCACAAAATAATGGAGAACGGGAAATCATTATTGCAGCAATACGAACCTAAAGATGTTGCAGCTTTTTCACAAAAAAGATTACAGTTATTACCTGAAGAGCACAAACGTTTTAACAATCCTCATATTTATAAAGTAGGAATAAGTGAATCATTGCATCAACTAAGAAGTGATTTAAGAAGGGAATACAAATTCTAAAGACTGCTTTTTAAAACACCTTTAACACTACCTGGTAGCGAGTGCCCTTCCACACAAATTGATAATACCAATCAATTATCTTTGCAAAATGAGTAAAGTAAGAGTAAGATTCGCACCAAGTCCAACAGGGGGATTGCACCTTGGCGGCGTCCGGACAGCATTGTATAATTATTTATTTGCCAAAAAAAATAATGGCGAATTTGTGTTACGAATAGAAGACACCGACCAAACCCGGTATGTAGAAGGAGCTGAACAATACATCATTGATTGCCTTAAATGGTGTGGGATTTCACCTGACGAGAGCCCTCAGAACCCCGGCGAATACGGGCCTTACAGGCAAAGTGAAAGAAAAAGTATTTACCGCGAATATGCCGAGCAATTAGTAAAATCGGGGCATGCCTACTATGCTTTTGACACATCTGAAGAAATCGAAAATTTAAGGGAAAAATTAAAAGCAGAGGGAAAATATAATGTGCAATACGATTTTCAAAACAGGCTGGAGATGCGGAATTCATTGATTCTTCCCAAAGAAGAAACAGAGGCGTTGCTTAAAATAAATTTCCCACATGTAATACGTATCAAAATGCCACGTAACGAATATGTTTATTTTAAAGACATGATTCGTGGAGACATTGAAATGCAGACAGATGGCGTGGATGACAAAGTTTTGTTGAAGGCCGATGGTATGCCTACGTATCACCTGGCGGTAGTGGTGGATGATTACCTGATGAAGATCACGCATTCATTTCGCGGTGAAGAGTGGTTGCCAAGTGCACCGGTGCATGTACAGCTCTGGAAATATTTTGGTTGGGAAAAAGAGATGCCACAATGGGCACATCTTCCATTGATCTTAAAACCGGATGGCAATGGAAAGCTGAGTAAAAGAGATGGTGAAAGATTAGGATTTCCTGTGTTTGCAATGGAATGGAACGATCCTGAAAAAGGTAAGGTAGCAGGGTTTAAAGAATTGGGATTTTTGCCGGAAGCATTTATCAATATGCTTGCATTGCTTGGATGGAACGATGGCACAGAGCAGGAATTCTTTTCGTTAGAGGAAATGATTGATAAATTTTCCATTGAGAGAGTCCATTCTCATGGGGCAAAATTCGATTTTGAAAAAGCGAAATGGTTCAATCACGAATGGATAAAAAAATCAAGTGTAGAAAGATTAAAACCGGACGTAAAGAAAATATTTGAAGAAGGAAATATAACAATCGATGATGAAAATAAATTAGATAAAATAATAGAACTGACTAAAGAAAGATGTACGTTGTTGACTGATTTTTGGCAACAGGGGAATTTCTTTTTTAATGCACCTTCAACAATTGATACTTCGGCCATTCTTCCAAAATGGAATGAAGATAAAAATCAGTTTTTTGCGGAATTAGTCCGTGCTTATTCCCTGTTGAATTTATGGGACTTAACCGACATTGAACACACTTTCAAGGAATTGGCTGCAGCGGCACGCCTGAAGCCTGGCGAATTAATGTTACCCTTTCGTGTAATGCTCGTCGGTGGAAAATTTGGTCCCGGAGTTTTTGATATTTCTTCTTTGATTGGAAAAGAAGAAACCATAAAAAGAATTGAACATACATTATCTTTAATGAAATAACTTTTTGGTTTGTTATAGAAATTATTGAAAGATGAAGAACTATGAACGCCATTGTGGGATTCAATAAAACCGCGTCAGGGAAATTGTTATCATCTGGCATATCAACAACAGGAATATCCGCATATATAAAGGGTTCGGGAAAAGAAAACGGGGATTTTTAAATTCATTATTATGGAAAAGAAAATTCATATTTTTAAATCATTCGAAGAGCAGGAAATGTTTTTTTAGAACATTTCATCCATCTAACACCTTCTGAAAGATTAGAGGCTTTGGCGCGAATACAAAAGAAAAATAATAAAGAGCAAGAGGAACCTGTTAAAAAAATCACTCTTCGTAAGTATTTTCACTATGGACATTGAGAATAAAGAATTTTTACTTTCTTTAAAATGTGCTCAACAAAATAATCTTCGTTATTTATGTATTGGAGGATTTGCAGTAAATTATTACGGGTTTCACAGATTTACAGAGGACATGGATATTTGGATTGCCCCGACTAATGAGAATAAAGCCTTTTTCTTAAAAAGAAATAATTATGAGTTTTTCAACAATAATGACAACACTTGAAAATAATATTTTCACCATCACCATCAATCGCTCTGATAAATTAAATGCGTTGAATCAGGCAGTTTTGAATGAGTTGAATGACGCAATGGAAACAGTGTATAATAATGCTGAAATAAAAGGAGTGATTATAACCGGCGCCGGAGAAAAAGCATTTGTTGCTGGCGCAGATATTTCGGAGTTCATTTCTGTGAAGAACGATGAAGGCGCATTACTTTCTCAAAAAGGTCAGGAGATTTTTTTTAAGATTGAAAATTGCCCGAAGCCTGTAATAGCGGCTGTCAATGGTTTTGCGTTAGGTGGTGGCTGCGAACTGGCAATGGCGTGTCATATTAGACTGGCAAGTACCAACGCTAAATTCGGGCAGCCGGAAGTGAACCTTGGAATCATTCCTGGATACGGCGGCACACAGCGTCTAACCATGCTTGTTGGTAAAGGGAAAGCATTAGAACTGATGATGACAGGAAGCATGATTAACGCAGATGAAGCAAAATCTCTGGGGCTCGTAAATTATGTTGAAACGCCTGAAAATCTTATTCCCAAAACAAAAGAAATTTTAAGCCTGATACTGACGAAATCACCGGCGGCCATATCTAAAGTAATTGCTGCTGTAAATTCCTGCTTTCATTCTGATAAAGACGGGTATAAAGAAGAAGTAAAGCTTTTTGGAGAAGTATTTTCAGGCAGTGATAAAAAAGAAGGAATCTCGGCATTTTTAGAAAAAAGAAAACCGGTTTTTAGAGGCAATTGATAACCTATTGGAAACAGGAATGTTAATTATTTGTTCTTTTACTGTGTTAGTTAATATTTTAAGCATGCCAATCAATTCTATTTTTTCATGCCCTGCATTGAATTAAATTTGCAGGAGGATATTTAAATTTTAATAAAAAGATAATGAGCTACAGGACAGAAAAAGACACCATGGGCGAAGTGAAGGTTCCCGCTGATGCTTACTACGGCGCACAAACACAAAGAAGTATTGAGAACTTCAAAATAGCACAGGACATCAATAAGATGCCAAAAGAAATCATCCAGGCGTTTGCCTATTTAAAAAAGGCCGCTGCTATTACCAACGTTGACGCAGGCGTTTTATCGAAAGAAAAATTAGAATTGATCAGTAAGGTATGCGATGAAATTCTGGGAGGAAAATTGAACAATGAATTTCCCCTGGTAGTTTGGCAAACCGGAAGCGGAACGCAAAGTAATATGAATGTCAACGAAGTGATTGCCTATCGGGGCCATGTGTTGAATGGTGGCAAGTTAACAGATAAAGAAAAGGTACTTCATCCTAATGATGACGTAAATAAATCACAGTCCAGCAATGATACTTTTCCTACAGCGATGCACATTGCGGCTTATAAAATTTTACATGAACTCACTTTGCCTGCCCTGGAAGAACTTAAAAACACTTTGGATAAAAAATCCGAAGATTTTATGCATATCGTAAAAATCGGCCGTACACATTTTATGGATGCTACTCCTTTAACGCTGGGCCAGGAATTCAGCGGATACGCTTCACAGTTAGATCATGGAATTAAGGCGATTAAAAATACGCTGCCCCATTTAAGTGAACTGGCGCTGGGTGGTACCGCAGTTGGCACAGGAATTAACACGCCTCCCGGTTATGCTGTAAATGTTGCAGAGACCATAGCAGAACTTACAGGACTTCCATTTATCACTGCGAAAAATAAATTCGAATCTCTTGCCTCGCACGATGCTATTGTAGAAGCACATGGCGCTTTGAAAACGGTTGCTGTGAGCCTCATGAAAATTGCCAATGACATCAGGATGCTTTCGTCAGGCCCACGAAGTGGAATTGGAGAAATCAGTATTCCGGAAAATGAACCCGGATCTTCCATCATGCCGGGAAAAGTAAATCCAACACAATGCGAAGCCCTGACTATGATAGCCGCCCAGGTAATGGGAAACGATGTAGCCATCGGTATTGGCGGCGCAACAGGTCAGTTCGAGTTGAACGTGTTCAAACCCGTTATAATCTATAATTTTTTACACAGCGCACGTTTGATAGGAGATGGATGCAAAAGTTTTAACGAACATTGTGCGATAGGAATTGAACCTATTAAGGCAAATATTAAAAAGCATGTTGACAATTCTTTAATGCTGGTAACAGCGCTTAATACAAAAATTGGATATTACAAGGCCGCTGAAATTGCACAAAAAGCTCATAAAGAAAACACAACATTGAAGGAGATGGCAGTAAAATTAGGATATGTTACTCCTGAGCAATTTGATGAATGGGTGAATCCCGCAAATATGGTGGGAACCATAAAATAATAACTGATTCAATATTTCCCAAAACTATTTGTTTACTGTTTGCAGCATTAGACTAACTATAATTTTCCTGGTAGGCACTTCAATATTATGAGCATGTCGGTTGTTTGCTCGTGATCTTTTCTGTTCATATTTTTAAATTGTTCTGTTTTTATATCTCCAATGGTATAAAATAAATAGATGAACAAGAAGCCTGTGCTTCTCCTACCGACTGGATTTTTAAGTTAGATATGGGAGAAACGAGTTGTTTTCAGTAATTATTTTATAATAAAGATCTCTTTTTCATCCCTAAAATTTTATAAGTCAACATTTAAAATAAAATGCGTACTAATTCGTTTGCATATAGTAAAAATTCGGACTTGCAAGAAAATACGAATAAATGATAAAAAGATATTCCACAAATAGACAACCGTTTTTATACTTACCAGCTTGCCAAAAAAAAAACGGTGGTAAATTTTTTATTGCGATCCTATTTGTAGTTCTGAGTTTGGGAATGTCATTTATTCCAAAATTGGTTTTTTCACAACCGACTGTAAATTTCAGCTACAGTTATATAAATGTAACGAGAAATGCCAGTGGAGGTACTCTCGAAAAAGGAGACATTATTGAAGTGCATGCGCTTGCAAATTTGCCTTCAGGAAATACAATTTCCAATGTTTACTTTATCGCGCCAGTTACAACGGGAACTCAATACGTACCGAACTCTTTAAAACTTATAACTAACGAAGGAGTCATTCTGGCGACATATACAGACGGATCAGCAAATGATGCCGGTGTATATGATGCTTCCAAGCCCGCTCTCCGGATAAATATAGGTACATCTTCTCCTTTAGCCGGGCTTGCGTATAGCGGCGCAAATTTTTATTCAACCACCGGAGGTGGAAATGTTACAGGAGGAGACGTGCCCAAAGGAGGAGGAGGCACTATGGGTATTATAGCATACCAATTGCTGATCACAGGCAATTTTGGCGACATCATCAATCCTACCGGCACTTTTTATTATTCTTATACAACTACATCCGGCGGAAAACATCCGGTTACAACTATAACTAATACGTCATACGATTTTAACTATTCAGGAATTAAAATTGTTCAGAACCAGGGTTTGTGTACTAACTTTTCCAGCACAAGCTTTACAGCAGAAAGTTCTTTTGGAAGTGGTACCACGCAAAACCGTACCGCAGGAGTCAATGCTCCGGGATATACAAAAGTAAACCTTGCTGCAAACGCACCAGGGGACAATTACTATGCGATTGCAAATAATACAAGCGCCACAGGAAGTACCAATAATACAGTTCCATATGCGCCAACTTCCAGCCCAACAAGGGTGTTTGGAGGATACTGGGATATAATTGGAGATCACACTAATGCTGCCAACACAGCCGCAGGGAACTTACCAGTTTCTCCAGGTACGGTTGGCGGTTATATGCTCGTGGTGAATGCTAATATAACAACAGGAGAGGTTTATAAAGATGTGATACAAAACCTATGCCCCAATACTTATTATGAGTTTTCTGCATGGATTAGAAATCTTTGCGGAAAATGCGGCCAGGACATGAATGGTACTCAAACCTACCAGCCGGGCGTTAAACCGAATCTTACCTATGCCATTAATGATATAGATTATTATTCAACCGGAGACATAACTTACAGCAATACCTGGGTAAAGCGCGGATTTATTTACAAAACAGGTCCTGCGGAAACAAGTTTTACATTAACCATAAAAAATAATGCTTCGGGCGGTGGTGGCAACGACTGGGTTCTGGATGATATTAATCTGGCCACATGTTATCCTAACCTGATTATGAATCCAAATGATACTGCAAAAGTATGTGCCGGGTATGCGGTTACTATTACCGATACCGTGAAAAGTTATTTCAATAATTATGGTAATTATCAGTGGGAAGCCAGCAGTGATGGAAATACCTGGTTTCCGATCAAGATTAGTGGAGGGGCAATTGCTCCCGCAAACGATCCACACACCGTAACGCCAGTATTGGTAAATGGATTATATCAATATTATGTCGATGCGGCCTTTATCCCAACAGCTGACTACAATGGCTATTATTTTAGGCTTAAGGTCGCGACGACAACTTCTAATTTGAATAATGCGAGTTGTTCTGTTGATAAAAGCCAGAGAGTATATCTGAAAGTTTATACTGGCAATTGTAGCGTGCTAAGCGCAAAGGTTTTAAATTTTAGTGGCAGTACCAGGAATGGAAAAAATGTTTTGCAATGGAGCGTTACTGACAATGATAATATTGACGAGTATGAAATAGAAAAAAGCACTGACGGTGTCCATTTTTCAAAAGTCGGTGTTGTGCCTCAAGCCGCCTCTCCGGGGGACAACAATTTTATCTTCACCGATCCTGAAAATATTTCGAACATAAATTATTACCGGCTTAGATTGGTAAGTGTTGACATCAATGCTTCCAGCTATTCTAAAACGATAATGCTCTACAACAAAAGTTCATTATTTAAAATTTCAACAATCAATCCTTTTACCAATATATTGAAGGTAAATGTGTTTCTTCCTGAATCTGGAAATTTGCAAATGAATCTTTTTGATATGTACGGAAAATGCCTCATTAAAAAAAGTTTTCAGCTGGGAACCGGAAATTCAGAAATAAATTTTGACGATGCGACAAATCTACCCTCGGGAATGTATATTCTGAGTGCATTTCATAACGGAATGGTTGTCCAAAGCAAACTGATCAAATCTAATTAAGGAATTAATTATTCTCTTTTAAGAATCCTAAAATTAAATCCCTGCACTTCTGTTTTAGTAATAATCAGGTTAATATTTCGTTCTTATTTTGAAAAATTCATGATTAAACGAAAATCCGTCTGAAGCATGAGAAAATGTTACTCTGAAAATTTGAACATTAAGCGAGGTGAAAAAAAAGGGGCTATTAAGGCTTTTCTATTTCTATCTTTTTTTGCATTAGTTTCTTTTCTGTCGGTTTTTCCAAAAACTCTTTTTGCCCAGATTGGTTTTAGTTACAGCTATTTTGATCTCACACGGAACAATGGTGGAGGAACCCTTGAACCAGGGGATATTATAGAAGTTCATGCTCTTGGTTTTGTAAGTACAGGAACTACCGTGAAGAATTTTTATTTTACTGACTCGATACGCGCGGGAACACAGTATGTGCCTGGCTCTATGAGAATTATCACAAACGAGGGCGTCACATTATTATCTTTCACAGATGCGAGCAATGACGATGCCGGCGTATATGACGCAAGCCCTACTCCACGTATTCGTATAAATATCGGTACTTCTACACTTGGAGGAATCGCAACAAGTGGGGCTGGCTATTCAAACACGAGTGGGGGTGGCGTTATCAATGGCGGTGATGTGCCCAAAGCAGGCCCAGGTACTCTTGGAATTATAGCATATCAATTAAAAATTACTGCTGCTTTTGGAACAACCATTCATCTTGGCGGCAATTTGAATTACACGATTTCAGGTGTTAATTATGTTTACCATTTTCCTAATACGGATATTATGGTTCTTCAAAATCAGGGATTTTGCCCAAATTTTTCGGGTGCAAGTTTTTCTGCTGAGAGCTCTTTCGGGAACGGGAATTTGCAAAACCGCGCAAAACCTATAGACGCACCAGGATATACAAAAGTAAACATATCCCAAAATTCACCCAATGACGATTATTATGACATTGTGAACAATACAAGTGCAGACGGCACTATCAATAATACTGTATCATTTAAGCCCAATACGCACAGGGTTTTCGGTGCATGGGATATTATAGGAGATCATACTAATGCTGCGAATACAGCCACGGGAAATTTACCAGTGGCACCCGGAACAACAGGTGGCTATATGCTGTTGGTAAATGCTAACTATAACACCGGATTTTGTTATTTCGATACCATTAGAAATGTGTGTCCGAATACTTACTATGAATTTTCGGCTTGGGTAAGAAACTTATGTGGGCAATGCGGAGCCGATTTAAATGGAACGCCTTATGGTCACGATCCCGGTCCCGGTTATAACGACAAGTATCATGGTGTAATGCCGAATCTTACTTTTACAATTAATGATATTGACTATTACGCAAGTGGAAATATTCACTATACAGCTACCTGGGAAAAAAGAGGATTTATTTATAAAACCGGTCCGGCAGAAACAAGTTTTATAATAGGTATTAAAAATAATGCTTCCGGTGGCGATGGGAATGATTGGGTTCTTGATGATATTAATCTATCTACGTGTTATCCTAATCTTATCATGAATCCTAATGATACTGCCGTGGCATGTGCCGGATACCCGATTACCATTACCGACACTGTAAAAAGCTATTATAATAATTACGGGAATTATCAATGGGAGGCAAGTTCTGATGGTGGGATAACATGGTTCCCTGTAAAGATTTCCGGAGGCAGTGTTTTAGCTGGCGCCGATCCCCACAGTATAACACCTGTGTTGGTAAATGGGTTATATCAATATCATGTAGACGCAGCCTTTACACCCGCCGCTTCCGACAGTGGATTTTATTTCAGGCTTAAAGTAGCGACAACTTTATCTAATTTGACTGATGTCAATTGCTCGGTAGATAACAGCCAGAAAGTGTTTTTAAAAGTACTTAGCAGCAACTGCAGCGTACTGGCTGCAAAGATTTTAAACTTTAGCGGTACGGTACTCAATTCAAAAAATCTTTTGCAATGGACCATTGACGACGAGAATTCTATCAAAGAATTCGAAGTAGAAAAAAGCACAGATGGGATTCATTTTAATACTGTAGGAACCGTCGATCCTGAAGGCGTTAATAAAATGGATGGCTACACTTTTAAAGATCCGGAAAATACCTCTAATGTAAATTATTACAGAATCAAATTGGTAATCCAGGGTACCAATGCTGCAAGTTATTCCAAAACTATAATGCTTTATAACCGGACCGCGATCTTTAAAATTTCACCGGTCAACCCTTTTAGGAGTAATTTGAAAGTAAATGTTTTTCTTCCTGAACGAGGCACAGTAGATATGAATCTCTTTGATATGTATGGAAAATCGGTAGTCAGAAAAAGTTTACAGCTAGAAGCTGGCAGTTCAGAAGTGACGTTAGATAATGTAGCCAATCTTCCGGCGGGAATGTATATTTTAACTGCTCTTCATAATGGAATGATATTGCAGAATAAATTGATCAAAAGCAGCAATTAACTTTTTTCTTTTCTCTTTCATAGCCATAAAAGCCACCGGAATTCGGTGGTTTTTTATTTATGAAAAATTCATATTTTTAAAATACCTGGTACGCAGATACCTGGTAAACGACATTTGAAGTTCCGTTATTTGAACTGAAATATATTTCACCCGTATTTTTTGCAAACCATCTATTCTGGGTTAATACAGGAGTTGGATTGCCTGTTATAAAATATTGATATTGGACCTTTATTACATCCGGAAAATTAAATCCAGGAATTGAAGTAACAGATACCGCTTTGTCTGTTAGTGTCATTTCTACATGGCCCGAAACGGCGTTTCCTCCAATGGTTCCATTGATATTTGGCGTAGTCCAGGTTTGCCCTGCTGCTACATTATCTTTCAGGAAAATAAATTCGCTCCCAACATATTGATCAAAGCCAAATAATTTTGAAAAATCAATGTATTGGTAATAATCACCTCCGGGCTTCCTGTAATAAAATGAGTCCGCGATGGTATTCGACTGAGTTTGGGATTCCTGAATGGTCTGATATGTCTGTGCGCCAATGGTGGGCGAATAATTAATGACTGTATTTGTAGTCTCATCAGAAGCACTTCCACCTGTTAAATTATAAGTCCAGTTAGAATTTTGTGAAAGAGGAAAATAATCACCAGATGCCGCGGCTGCAGGTAGAAATGTAATAGCAAAGCTACATGTGCTGGTTCCGAATGTGACAGGAAAATTTTGTGCTCCCGAATCTACAGGCGTTCCATTTGCTGTTAGCGTAACGTTCTGAATGCCGGTAGTTGAAAATATTCCTTCGCCCGAAAAACGAACGCCATTAACAGAGTCGCTTTTAATATTATAAGCCCCGGGTGTAGTCACGTTTACCTGCACAGAAGCTTTATTCCCCGCATTCATAATTATGCCCTGCTGGTAAGTTCCATTAACTGTGAATGGCGTGCATGCACCGGCATTACTTCCTAAAGTTCCAGCCGCGTCGCCTGCCACATTTAATGAAAATGCGCATTGGCTGTTGCCATAGCTTAAAGTAAAAACATTGCTACCCGAAACTGTGGGGGTACCACTGGCAAATAACAATACGTTTTGAGGGCCCACGACGCTGAAAGTACCTGTTCTTGAAAAAGAAACCCCACTAACGGTATTAGTTGAAATCGTGTAAGAGCCGGGAACCGTAACAGTAACCTGCGCCTGTAAAGTATTTGAATTTGTTGTGGGAATCCCTTTAGCATAGGTCCCTCCGATAATTACAGGTTTACAATTTCCGGCGCTATCGCCCAATACTCCGGAAGAAGGGGGATTAATAATTCCACCTGCAAAGGTTGAATTAAAAGACCCTGCAGTTAATTGCACTAAACTATTCGCCGAATCCATAGCTGACCCGGAAAATGTTCCTGCAATATTATTATCATTGAGGGTAGTAATATTTACAATGAATTCTCCAATCAGCTGCGACGCCTCGTAAATAGTTTTTCCTGAGGATGAATAAAGAAAAGATGATTGAAACGCAGAGGCTTTATAAGTTCCTATTTTAAAAGTATCAGCAAACAAATGCATTTCAAAGTTCTGCGTGCCGTTAGACGAAGTGCCAATAATGAAAAGTTCGTTGGTGCCACCGGCGGCCACCTGGTAAATAGTGTCCATATTGCCTGCATATTTAATACTTCCATTAGTAAATTGCCAGGCACCTTGTGCAATTCCCTTGTTGCCGTTTTCAATACTATATTCTTTCTGACAGGCATTCATTAAAACCATAGCTAATAACAAAGAGCAACTAATGCTGAGTAGTTTCATTGTACGATTTTGAAATTAATTATTAACTTTTATCCTTTAGGAAACCTGCATTTCATCGTTTACGATGGTTTCAGTTTCTATACTTTGTGTACTTATCTTCGAAGAACTGGTTTTAAAAAAGTGTTTCTGAAATACTAATATCGTAATAATTCCTGTTGAAATGGAAGCATCCGCGAGGTTAAAGATTGGACTGAAGAAATCAAAATAAGTTCCTCCCCAAAGGGGAATCCACGAAGGCAACTTTGTGTGAATGATGGGGAAATAAAGCATATCAACTACATTGCCATGTAAGAATCCGGCATAGCCGTGTGCAGGAAAAATCTTTGCGATATTATAGGTATCCAAACTACTACTTTCAAAGATTAGACCGTAAAACATGCTGTCTATTAAATTTCCTAACGCTCCCGCAAAAATCAACGCCACACAAATAATAAATCCTTTAGAATATTTTTTTTCAACAATCCTTTTGATATAAAATACGCCATAAATTACCGCTACTAACCGAAACAAAGTCAACAACATTTTCCCAAATTGACCTCCAAATTTCCACCCATAAGCCATTCCTTCATTTTCAATAAAATACAACTGAAACCAATTACCAAATATTAGATGAGATTCTCCAGCGTGATAATGGGTTTTTACATAGATTTTAAGAACCTGGTCAGCAATTACAATACAGCAGATAATAAAAAAAACACTTCTCTTTTTCACATAAAAAATTTAATGAGCAAAGATAATAAAATTGAATAAGCGCTATAAATGAATAAGTTAATTATTAGCAAACATGATGCTACTGCAACGGTTCGTCATTCAATTCTCTGGGCCGCCGCGTGAAAAAATGTTTTCTAAAAATAATAATTGCTATAACCCCAGCAGACACCGATGCATCAGCTATATTAAAAATATAATTGAAAAAAGAGAACTCTTTTCCTCCCAGAAAAGGTATCCAGCCGGGTATCTCAGCATGATTTATAATCGGAAAATAAAGCATATCTACTACCCTGCCGTGCATAAACCCTGCATATCCATGAGGCGGAAATATCTTCGCTACATTATAAGATAAAGCGCTGCTATTGTCGAAAATCATCCCGTAGAAAAGGCTATCAATCAAGTTGCCCAAGGCTCCTGCGAAAACTAACGCGATACAAATAATATATCCCCGGGGATATTTTTTTTCAATAATTGTTTTAATGTAAAAGACGCCTAAAATTACCGCTACCAGCCTGAATAAAGTAAGCATAACCTTTCCCCACTGGCCTCCCAACTTCCAGCCATAAGCCATTCCTTCATTTTCAATAAAATATAATTGAAACCAGCTCCCCAGTACAGGACGCGATTCACCCGCATAATAATGAGTTTTTATGTAAATCTTCAGGGCCTGGTCAGCAATTACTATTAAGCAGATTATAAAAAAAATGGTTCTTTTTTTCATTTCTTAGTTCATGGTTTGTAGTGTGCTTGAGCTTTTTGTCTTTCTCTTTTGTCTTTTACTTTTTTATTTATATATCATTCTTCAAAATAAATTCTCTTTACTCTTTGAGAAATGCCGGTCATTATTTCGTAAGGAATGGTTTGCGCCCATTGTGATAACAATTGCAATGAAAGCCCTTCTCCAAAAACGATCACCTCATCGCCCTCCCTGACCTCTTTTACTCCTGTTATATCAAGCATCGTCATGTCCATGCACACATTCCCAATCACAGGAACTAACTTATTTTTTACAAGCATTTTCCCGTTTCCATTTCCCAATCTGCGTGAAAAGCCGTCAGCATATCCGATGCTTACAACAGCAATAACACTATCCTTTTCCAATTTTCCCATTCTTCCATATCCAACAGTTTCTCCGGCTTTCAGTCGTTTTATCTGTGAAATAATAGTTGATAAAGTAGAAACATTTTTCAAATTCTTTTGCATCTTTTTATTGCTATCTATGCCGTAAAGACCGATCCCCAAACGAACCATATCCAATTGCAATTCAGGATGACGGCTTATACCAGAAGTATTGGCAATGTGCTTATTAAATTTATAGCCTAATGTATCTTCAACAGCAGAACAACATTTTTTGAATATTTTGAATTGTAACAACGTAAAATCATCCTGGGCAGGATCTTCGCTGGCTGCCAAATGGGAGAACACGCTTTGTACTTTAATAAATTGATTGCCTTTTAGCTTCTCACAAAGTGAATTGATCTCTTCTTCCATAAATCCCAGACGGTGCATACCTGTATCAATTTTTATATGAACAGGATAGTTCTGAATTTCCGATTTTTTTAAATAATCAGAAAAATCCTTTAGCAATAAAAAAGAGAAAATCTCAGGTTCCAAATTATGATTCACCATAGCATCAAATGTGCTGCTATCAGTGTTCATAACCATTATCGGTAAAGTAATACCGGCCTTTCTCAATTCCACTCCTTCATCAGCATAAGCTACTGCCAGGTAATCTACCTTATTATACTCCAACACCGATGCTATTTCATGGCTGCCGCTTCCATAGCTGAAAGCCTTTACCATGGCCATAATTTTGGTCGAAGGATGTAATTTTTCTTTATATTCTTTCAGATTATGAAGAACGGAAGTCAGATTAATGGAAAGAATCGTCTGATGAACTTTTTGCTCTAATAAATGACTGATTTTTTCAAATTCAAATGCCCGGGCGCCTTTTATTAAGATAGTCTCATCATGAAAATCGGACTGCAAAATATTTTGTAAAAACTCGTCGGTAAATTTAAAAAAGACTTTATCCGGAATAGATGAAAATTTATTTTGTTGGGAGAAAATATCCGGACCTATTCCAATTAACCGATCTATCTTTTTTTGATTGAGAAGTAATGCTACCTGTGAATACAATTTCCTGGGATCTACGCCTGATTGCAAAATATCAGAAAGAATGACTGTATGAATTTTATGTTGCTTTTGTTGCATCAAAAAATCAAGGGCAATGCTTAATGAATAAAAGTCATTGCTATAACTGTCATTAATAATATTACAATGGTTAGTTCCCTGCCTTATTTCAAGGCGCATCTCAATTGGGAAAAGGTTATTAAATCGCTTAAGGATTTCGCCATTGTCTTTATCCAAAATCAACAAGGCACACCAGCAATGGAGTGCGTTTTGAACGGACGCAATATCTGTAAAAGGTATGGTGATGCTTATTTTTTTTCGATTATAAATGGCTTCGATTAAAGTGGATTGACCATCTTTTTTAATTTCCCTGACCTGCAAAATATTATCGCCATTTGTTCCCCATGAAAATAATTCAAGCCCTTTATTTTTTTGCTGAAATATTTTTATTTCCTTCAGCAAATCTGCATCATCTGCACAAAAAATTAAGTGGGCAGCGTTTTTAAAAAGAATCAGTTTTTCATTTATTTTCTCTCGCCTGTTTTTAAACCCTTCGTCATGTGCATTACCAATATTGGTGAAAATTCCTAAGGTTGGCTTTATAATTTTTTCAAGGTTTTTCATTTCACCGGGCATGGAAATACCTGCCTCAAAAATGGCCAAATCATCATGAGAATGAATATTCAGCACACTAATAGGAACTCCTATTTGAGAGTTAAAACTTTTAGGACTTCTCACGATAGCGTATTCATTTTCCAGCAACTGATAAAGCCATTCTTTTACTATCGTTTTTCCATTACTTCCGGTAATACCGATTACAGGCAAACGATTTTTAAGAAATTCATTCCGATGATAGGCTGCTAATTTTTGTAAGGCTGCAACCGCATCGTGAACCAAAATAACATTGGGCGCTGAACCACCGGATTTTGTCTTCTCATTAACCGGCGAAAGAAATGATAAATCAAAGTTCTTTTCATCAGTAATAAAATTTCTAACGCCCCTCTGATAAAGATTTTCTATGAATAAATTAGCATTGCGGTGCTTGTTTTTTATCGCAAGAAACAAGGTAGTTTCAGGAAAAGAAATTTTTCGGCTATCTAACGAAAGATAAGCTGGTTGGACAATAGCGGAATTCCTGCTAAGCCATTTCCCCCTGGTGATTTTGGCAATTTGCTCAATATTATATGGGATACTTACATTCAATTATAGCTCTTTATTTGTTTTTAAATTTTGATTATTCTTATAAATAGAAAATAATATTGAACCGCCTAAACAAGCAACAATAGTTGCCAGTGAAATTATAATGTGCAAGTGAATTCCAAAGTAGGATATCAGCATTTTAACCCCGATAAATATTAAAACTATTGCGATTCCCTCCTTGAGGTATCTGAATTTTTCTACCGCACTTCTCAATAAAAAGAATAGCGATCGCAATCCTAATACTGCAAAAATATTGGAGGTGTAAACAACCATTTTATTTTGTGTAATTGATAATACGGCAGGAATTGAATCCAACGCGAAAACGATATCAGTGGCTGCAAGCATTATCATTACTACGAAAAGCATTGTGTAATGCTTTTTCCCATTTATTCTTAAAGTAAATTTTCCGCTGCTGCTATCGTTTGAGAGAGGCAACACTTTTTTTAAAAATTTATAAACCGCATTTTCCTGGGGATCAAATTCTTCTTCCGTTTTTACTATAAACATCTTAAAACCGGTGTACACAAGGAAAGCGCCGAATATGTATAATATCCAGTAAAACCGGTCAATAAGAGCAATACCTACCGCAATGAAAATTACTCTTAAAACAATGGCCAACAAAATTCCAAGTAGCAATACGCGATTAGCGTGCCTTTCAGGGATCCTGAAATAAGAAAAGATTAGTATGAAAACGAAGATGTTGTCAATACTAAGCCCCCATTCCATCAGATAAGCGCTTATGTATTCCAACCCGATAGTTGGTCCGTCTTCAAACCAAACGAAAACAAAAAAACCTATTCCTAAACTTACCCAAAAAAGGGTTTGAAAAAAAGCCTCCTTAATAGAAACGGAATGCGATTTCCTGCTCAATAAGCCAAGATCAAAAATGATTGCAACGATTATTACAATCCCAAAAATCAGGTAACTCCACTCTGTAGCTGTCATTATTATTGATTAGGATAGTGGTAAAATTAAGAATTGCGAATTACATTCTGTTTCAATATGACTTAATTTTGAATTTTTATCGTAACATTATAAGAATTGAACAGAGATCGGAAAGAGGTCGTGTTCTTCTTATAAAGAATGAGGAATGAATTATTCATAATTTTTTAAATAAAATACTCATGAAATTGTATTCCATAAATACAGGATATTTTAAGCTGGATGGTGGCGCTATGTTTGGCGTAGTGCCAAAAAGTATCTGGGAAAATCTAAACGCCGCAGACGAAAATAATATGTGCAACTGGGCAATGAGATGCCTTCTTATTGAAGACGAAGGAAGATTAATACTGGTAGATACGGGCATAGGAAATAAACAATCAGAAAAATTCTTCAGTCATTATTATTTACATGGTGATGATACACTAGAAAAATCGTTGGCGAAACATGGATTTACAAAAGATGATATTACTGACGTGTTTTTAACTCATCTTCACTTTGATCATTGTGGCGGCGCTATCGAAAAAGCAGATGGACAATTAGTACCCGCTTTTAAAAATGCAACTTACTGGAGCAATGAAAAACATTGGGAATGGGCTACTAACTCAAATGACAGGGAAAAGGCCAGCTTTTTAAAAGAAAATATATTACCTATTAATGAAAGTGGAAAATTAAAATTTGTGGAAATAAAAGATGGACTGGAATTCATAAAAGATTTTAATATCAGGTTTGTAATTGGCCATACCGAATCTATGATGCTACCACAATTAAAATATAAAGGAAAAACGATTGTGTATGTGGCCGATCTCTTACCTTCAGTCGCTCACATTCCTATTCCCTATATTATGGCTTATGACACGCGACCGTTGGAAACCTTAAGAGAAAAAAAATCGTTTTTGTCCGAAGCATGTCAAAAAGATTTTATTCTATTTTTTGAACACGATCCCGAAGTTGAATGTTGCAGTCTCGAACTAACAGACAGGGGTGTACGCAGTAAACAAACATTTAAGCTGGAAAGCATTTCTTAAAAAACAATTAAATGAAAAAGATAATAATCTTGCTTTTGATACTGGGAATGGGAATCGTGATTTATTTTTTTATTAAAGAACAATTCAAGGGAATCACGCTCACTCATGGGGAGAATATGATTTTATCATTTACCTACCTCGCCAATGGTATATTGATTCTGATCTTCGCGAGAATTAAATACCTTGAAAAGAAAAATCAACAACAGACGTAAAAAAGTTCAATCAGTTTTTTTATCTGAAACTAATAAGTGACGTTAGCGGATAACGAAGATTTCTGTATCCCATCATATCTACTTTGATAGAACCCACTGATACCGGGCTTTCGGCGCGTAACAATATATGATTGGGATCATCGCTTATCCATACATTCATATCTTCGCCACCCTGAAATACATTGCCCTTGATAAGCAATGGTTTTAATTTTATAGCCCTGAATTTTCCATATTGCGTTTTTACTTTTTCTTTACCAATATAGCGCAGGTAAAGATGATAAATCTCATCATCTAAAAACATATCGAAAGGAATTTTATCTCCCGGCTTATATTTGCTAAAGTCTATATTCCGCATATAATAAACTGAACTTATAACATCCTGGATACACGAGGTTACATTAAATAACCCATTCGTGCTTATTGCTGTGCCGGCGTTATGATTAAAGGTAACATTGTTATAAATTTTGGTATTGCCTTCAGAAACATTTCTGATAAATTTTACCGGTAACATTGTAGCGGTATCTATATAGGATTCATAGCGATCGCGCACCTTGAAAAAATTATCAAAAAAGGAATAAGTTTTTCCGGAACCCACACAATGATAAACAGCGGCTCCGTTAAATCTTTCAAGCGAAGTAGTAAACTTTGCTTCTCCGGCACCCACGTACATTCCAAGCGTTGTATAATAGATCTTCATAGTTATCTCTTCTCCGGCTTTGAAGGCAGTATTATGGATCTCGCAAAACTTACCTGTTTCCTGCTTTTTTTCGGGGATTACAGTTGATGATAATAATAAAAATAAAAAGGAGATAATTAACTTCAAATTGTTTGTTGTTTTTTTACTTTAAAGAATTTGATACCCAGAATTAAAATCCCTCCTGCAAGGGCGGGAATGAATAAGTTAATAAACCAGATACCAAAAGTAGTGCCTAAGATTCCGACCGTATTGCTACTGTAGATGTTCAATAACTCCGTACTGAATTTTCCACGTATGCCCAAATCCGCGATTGCAAACGACGGAACTATCGCCAATACTAAAAAGAGAATGCTTATAATCCAAAAACAATCTACCCAAAATATTTCAACATTTAAAACTTGCAGCAGCAATATATATTGTATGACGAAAACAAGGTACCTAAAGAAAGAAAGAGAAAGTAGCCTTAACAATAATTTAGCAGTAAACTCCTCCAGTACGCTGATATACTTTACAATTTTGGCTGCTGCCGGAATTTTATCTATTAATCTTACTAACCACGCCAGCCGAAAGAAAAATAGAATTAATACCAAAGATATCAACGAAGAAATAAAGAGCAGGGTTTCTAACCAAAAAACGGACAGACCCATGATGGGCCCTGAATGCACATTTTGAAAATATAACAAATAAGCTAACCCGGCACTACCGACGACGAGCGTAACGATAAGCTGGCTAACACTTCCGGCAATAGACAAGGAAATAGCTCTTATTCGGCTGCCCTCTTGTACGTACAATATACGGCCTCCATATTCCCCCATCCTGTTGGGCGTGTTTAACGATAAGGTGATTCCACTTAATACAGATTTATAGGCCCTTAAAAAACTCATTTGCTGAACAGGCAAAAGCAGCAACTGCCATTTCCTGGCTTCCAGCCCCCAATTGATTAATGTCAGAAAAATCACCAGCCAAAACTTCCACGCCTGGCTTCCAAAAGGCGCTTCTTTTATAAGAGCCAGAGATTGGTGAAGGTTTGGCTGCGATTTTATTTGCTGGTATAAAGAATAGAAGAGCCATACACACAGCAACGGGCCAATAATATATTTGAGAAATATTTTGATATTTTTGTTAGCGTGAATCATGGATTTTTGATAAAAAGAGATTCCATTTAATTTACCATCTTCTTTTTTAAAAGCAGTAAAAATAAACTTCAATTGCATAAAACTTCAAAAATCATTTTAGGAATTGACCCCGGCACTTTGGTAATGGGGTTTGGAATTATCGAAGTTAATGCTTCGGGCATGACGTTAATTATAATGGACGTATTAAAATTATCTCCTAAAAAAGATGCTTATGAACGTTTACAAATGATACATCAAAAAGTGTGTGATTTGCTAAAGGAATTTTCCCCTAACGAGTTCGCCATTGAAGCGCCATTTTTTGGAAAGAATGTGCAAAGCATGCTAAAGCTGGGAAGGGCGCAGGGTGTAGCCATTGCTGCAGCGATGCAGGCAGGTATCGCCGTTACAGAATATTCGCCCAGAAAAGTAAAGCAATCTATTACCGGCAACGGAAACGCAGACAAATTGCAGGTTTTGAAAATGCTTCAACGCCTTCTTGTATTTGATGAGAATCCAAAATACTTTGACGCGACGGACGCGCTTGCTGTGGCGGTTTGTCACCATTTTCAGGGAAATGCATTATTGAATAACTCATCCAAAAAATTAAATGGTTGGAAAGATTTTTTATTGCAAAATCCGGGAAGAATGAAATAGCGCTAAAGTTTAGTTTAGAAGAAGGTTTAGTCTAAACCATTCTAAACCTTCTAAATTCTTCTAATCCACTAATTTTTTATTTGTTCTAAAACAGGTTCCTTTAAAAAGCGCGACAATGTGATTGTGTTGGTTATTAATTGAAATTTGATATAAGCCTGTTGATTTTCCGTTGTGGATTTCTTTGGCTTCTGCGATTAAAATATCACCCGCATACACAGGTTTTATAAAGTTGATGGAAGTATCTAAAGCCACTGATAAATTATTCCTGTTATTGCATGCAAAGGCAAACGCACTATCAGCCAGCGAAAAAGTGACTCCGCCATGCACAATGCCGAACGCATTTATCATCTCATTCCTGATAGTCATTTTTATTTTGCTATAGCCTTCATTGATTTCTATTATTTCAATTCCAAGCCATTTACTAAAAAGATCTGTATCCATCATCCGGTCAACAACCTTTTGTGCAAGAGGATTTTTATCCATTTTTAGTAATGTTTAATGATTACAAGGTAGGAATTATTTCGTTTGAAGATATGAGATAGAAAGGATTAGAAACACGAAACACGAGATATGAAAAAAACCCGTGAGACAAGGGTTTAGGAGATTTGTATTTCGGTTTATTTCTTCGTTTACTGTTGTTTAAAGAAGATAAAAAATAAAATACGATATGAAAATTATATTCATTTTGCTTTTTACTTTATTTGCGTTATCATCTTCTGCTCAAAAAAATCTAACTGGCTATTTCAAAGTGTATTAATTTTGGCGGATTAGTTTCAAACCTAACTTTTTCCTCTATTAAGTCGTAACCTCTTTGCATCCTTAGCCAAAAATCAGCATTGCCGCCAAAGACTTTTTCAATTCTTAGGGCTATGTTAGGAGTAATTGACCCTTTACCATTGGCAATTTTGGATAAAGTCAACCTTGATACTCCCAACAACTCCGCAGCTTTGCCAATGCTTAATTGATTAGACGCTATTACATCCTCTTTTAAAATAATGCCGGGATGAATATTTGTTTTGTTAGCTCTTTCCATTTTATTCAATTTAATGTGTATCTAAATAATTCAAATCATAGGCATTTCCATCTTCAAATCTGAAAATGATACGCCAGTTACCCGAAACATCCAATGACCAAAACTCTTTTAAATCGCCCTTTAAAGGGTGAGGACGTAGAAATTTAAACGCTTCAAAGTCTTGCGGCACTTTTTCCAAATAATGAATAATGTTAAGCAACTTTTTAATTTTGTGTAGATTTTCTGTGGGCAATTTACCGGCATCACCCTTAGTCCAAAATAATTTCAATCCTTTATGCTGTATAGATTTTATCACTATTATTTTATTAGTTGCACACTGTAAATATACAATATGCAATCCAGAGAAGAAAATTTATTTAATTTTAAGATTAACCGGCAGTGCTGTATGTCATGCGGCGAATGATGTTGCTTCCCAGGACAGGAAAGAAATAAAAATCCTGATTATTTCCTGCCCGAAAGCCACAGGCAGGCGGGGTTGTCTTACTGCAGACTGATTAGGATACAACCCCAATAAACTTCCATACCTCCAATCTGTTTTTTTTGTAGTTTTATTTTTTTCAAAAATCGTTTTATGTACACAAAATCCCGGATGCAGGAATTAGAAAATCTTACAAAGGAACTTTTAAAAAATGGAGGAACTTTAGACGAGTTAAAAGATGTTCTTCGTTTTCATGAATACCGGTATTATGTTTTGAATGACTCTCTGATAACTGATCCGGAATATGACATGCTTTTTAAAAAATTAGAAAAGCTTGAAAATGAAAATCCTTCTCTTATCACGCCTGATTCTCCCACACAAAGGGTAGGCAACAGTCTCAATGCGGATTTTGTAACGGTGCCGCATTTAGTTTCGATGCTGAGCCTTGAAAACAGTTACAATCCTGACGATTTAATAGCCTGGGATAACCGTTTAAATACGCTGGCAGATCATCAAAAGATTTCTTTTAGCGTAGAACCAAAATATGACGGGGCCAGCATTTCCTTAATTTACGAAAATGATTTTTTAGTGCGCGGCGCTACAAGGGGCGATGGTATTGCGGGCGATGATATTACCACTAATATCAGGCAAATCGGTTCCATTCCTTTATCGGCAAAATTTAGTGATTATGGAATTGAAAAAATAGAAATCCGTGGTGAAATTTTATTGAACAAAGAGAATTTTAAAAAATACAATGAATCGCTGGCCGAAGAGGGATTGTCGCCCCTGGCCAATCCCAGGAATGCTGCAGCGGGTTCGTTAAGAATGAAAGATCCCGCATCGGTAAGAAAGCGTAAACTTGAAGCGATTTTATATCATGTAAGTTTCATTCAACTCAATAAAAAAGGTAGGGAAAAAAATCATGAGTTATTGAATACGCATTCCGGAATTTTGCAATTGCTCTCTGAATGCGGCTTTCGTACGCCCGTGAAGCAGGTGAAGGTTTTTAACCATATCCGGGATGTGGTTAATTTCTGTCTTGAATTTGAAACCAAACGGGATGAGCTTCCCTACGAGATAGACGGAATGGTTGTGAAAGTAAACGAAATAGAAATACAGCAGCAGGTGGGCAGCACTACACATCATCCGCGCTGGGCCATTGCCTATAAATTTAAAGCAAGGCAGGCAACCTCTAAATTAATAAATGTAGAATTCCAGGTGGGGCGCACAGGTTCTATTACGCCCGTCGCAAAAATTGAACCGGTGCCTATAGGTGGCGTTACTGTTTCATCAGTGTCGCTTTTTAATGAGGGAATTATTGAAGAAAAAGATTTACGGTTAGGCGATACCGTTATAGTGGAAAGAGCCGGCGATGTGATACCTTATATCGTAAAACCGTTGACGGAATTAAGAACTGGTAAAGAAACTAAAATCGTTTTTCCAACCAACTGCCCTGTATGCGATGATCCTTTGATAAAACCGGAAGGAGAAGCAGTTTGGCGCTGTGTGAATATCAACTGCGAGGCCCAGGTGGTTGAGCGAATTATTCATTTTGTAAGCAAAGATGAGATGGATATGAAAACCTTTGGTGAAGCCAATGTAAGGAAGTTTTACGGAGAAAAAATTATTACCGATATTCCTTCCATTTATGATATTGATTATGGAAAAATTGCCGGGCTTGAAGGGTTCAAACAAAAATCGATTGACAATCTGAAATCGGCTATTGAAAATTCAAAGAAGCAAAATTTAAACCGGTTGATCTATGGATTGGGAATAAGATATGTGGGAGAAACGACGGCTAAAACTTTGGCTAAAAGTGTGGATACTATCTTTGATCTCAACAAATTTTCAATAGATGATTTACAGCAATTAAAAGATATTGGAGGAAAAGTAGCTGAAAGTGTTTTCAGTTTTTTTCATAATGAAGACAATCTGAAAATGCTCGAAAGGCTTGCTGATAAAGGAATCAATATCAAGGGAGATAAAACCGAAGCCATTTCAGGCAAATTTTCAGGGCTTACTTTCTTATTTACCGGAACGCTCCCTACATTGAAAAGGACCGAAGCCGAAAAAATGGCCGAAGAGAATGGCGGCAAATTACTTTCATCAGTGAGCAGCAACCTGAACTTTTTAGTTGTTGGCGAATCAGCAGGTGGTAAATTAGACAAGGCAAAAAAAATAAAATCCATTAAAATTATTAATGAAGAAGATTTTTTGAATATGTTACAAAGTTAGTTTTGTAACTTCATCACTTAAATGTTAGATATGATCAAAAAAATTAAAGGAGAAAATTGGGAAATAATTAAATTCAAAGGTTCAAAAACCATGCGAAACAAATATGCCATTTCTTCTCACGGCCGCGTTGCCAGCTATAAAGAAGATGTCCATGAAGATGGCAAGTTACTTGGTGGTTCATTAACATCGGGGTATAAAACATTAAACCTGCACATAGATGGAAAAAACAGCACGCTTTATTTTCATCGGGAAGTAGCCTCAGCTTTTAATAAAAAAGATTCTCCTAAACAAAAACTGGTGATTCATATCAATCACAATAAAACTGACAATAATACTAAGAACTTAAAATGGGCCAGTCAACAGGAAGCAAATGACCATCAACAAAAAAGTCCTAAAAAATTAGCCTACAAAAAAATACAGACTGAAAGAACCAAAGGTTTGAAACTTAACGCTACACAGGTGAAGGCCATTAAAAAAATACTCGAAAGCCCAAGGCGAAAACTGACCAACCAACAAGTGGCAGACAAATTCAATGTTAGCTCCATGACCATTTACCGAATAAAAAGAGGCGAGAACTGGGGAAAGGTTTAGTTAGTTTTATAGTTCGTAGTTTATAGTTTCAGCGAAAATCTTTTCTTTCACAGCCCTAAACGATACGATTAGTAATAGTTGGTAGTTTGCAATGCTATCAAAAAAATCTTAGTAAAAAATAAAAGTATTTTGTAATCGTGATTTCCCCTTCCACCATAGCTTTTCTTAAAGCGCTTAAAAAAAATAACAACAAACCCTGGTTTGATGCACACAGGGAAAAATACATTGCTGCTAAATATAATTTAGAAGAATTTGTTGCTTTACTGTTGCAAAAAATGGTTTCGATTGATGAAGACATGAAAGAGCTGACTGCAAAAAATTGTACTTTCAGAATCAACCGGGATATTCGTTTTTCAAAAAACAAAACTCCTTACAAAATAAATCTTAGCGCGTCTTTCAACCGCGGCGGCAAAAAATCAATTTACGGAGGTTATTATTTTCATTTACAGCCTGGTGGAAATAGTTTTGTGGGTGGCGGACTTTGGATGCCCGAACCCGAAAACCTGAAAAAACTTCGCCAGGAAATTGATTATTGTTTTCCTGAATTTAAAAAGATCATTGGTGCGGCGCCTTTTAAAAAGCATTATGGCGGTTTGGAAAAAGATGATAGTCAAATGCTGGTAAACGTTCCCAAAGGATATGATAAAGAAAATCCCGCTGCAGAATACCTTAGAATGAAAAGCTATATCGCTACAAAAAATTTATCTGACGAGGAAATACTTTCTCCCAAATTAGCAGATGAAGTGATTCAATCATTTAAAGCACTGATGCCGTTGGTCAAATTTATCAACAGGGCGTTTGAATAAACGTTCGGCATAGTAAACAAAGAAATAGAAGAAGTTTCTATTTTCTTTACTGAAAGTTCAAATAAAAAACCCCATTCTTAAGTTTTAAAAACAGGGCTTTTTTTAATCACAACATCCTAAAACTTACACGTTAATTTTATTCAAAGTCTTAGGAATACGAACCTCAATCTTCATGTCTTTGTTATCTCTCTTTAATTGAATCTTATAGTCTTCTTTATTTTCAGATTGCATTACCTGCGATCTTACATCATTGGCATCCTTAATTTTTTGACCGTTCATTTGTGTGATAACATCGCCTGTTTTTAATCCTGCTTTTTCGGCCGCAGAGCCTTGTTCCACGTCTAATATTTTAGCCCCGTTGCCATCTTTGGCGTCTTCTATTTTTATGCCAAGCCTTGGCCGGTTGTTATGGAAATAAAATTGATTTCCTGGCATTTGCGGCATGCTGAAATTATAATTATTTCCGTTGAAATATTGGCCCATCATGTTTCTGAGGCTATCTAAATTATAAGTCATCGGGCCGCTACCGGGTGTTTTCCCTAATTCAATTTCTACAGAATTGCTTTTCCCGTTTCTTAAATAAGATAGCATTACCTTATCACCGGGCTTGTACGATTGAACAGCGTTTCTCAAATCATCCGGTGTTGTAATTTCTTTATCACCAAACTTTGTGATGATATCATCGTCTTTTAATCCAGCTTCCTGAGCGCTGCTTTCATCAATTACATTTTTGATGACGACGCCTTTATCAACTTTAGCGGTAAGAACGCCTAAGAAGGCCTTACCAGCATTGCCAAAAAAGGTAAAGCTCTGGGTGGGAGAATTGAACCCGTTTCCCTTGCCGCCCATAAAATTCCTTTTGAATACGGTAACATCGCCATTATAATCCGCGAGTGGCTTTCCATTTATCGTTATATTGTTGCTGTCAATAACGATGGTTGTCTTTGATGGGGCATCGTTGTTTTTCCGAATAATAATTTCCTCGTTTTTCTTTAATTGAGATTGTTCTTTTTGCGCAAAGCCATTGGTGGCGAACAATCCACAGCAGGCTGTAAACGCTGCTGTGATAAAAAATGCTTTCATGGTTAATAGATTTTGAGATATTAAAAATTTACCTCAAAGTAAAACATAACAGAAAAAAAATAAATTTTTTGAAGAATATATAATCTAACGTTAACTTAAAATTTCATCTATGCTTTTAAAGTTTAGAAAATATTATCAATATTTTCGGAGAGGTTTTTCTTCTGCATCCCATACCATTCCATGGAATTTCACATCCAAGAAATCGCAAAAAACTTTATAATTCAGTTTGGGCCATTTTCTTTTTTCATTAGTCACTTCTGCCAGTTCACCTACAATAAAGTGACCAATTCAGTAAATTCAAAATTACTGTCAAACGTACCGGATAACAATTTTAATATAAGCTTATCAAAGTTACTCTTTTATATCAACGATTTTACTTTCTGAATTACCTCATCTAATTTAGAAACATCCTGTCCGCCGGCAGAAGCTAATGTTTTTTGTCCGCCGCCGCCGCCTTTTATAAGCGGCGCCACAACCTCTTTAATGATCTTTACTGCATCCAATTTTTTTGAAGAAACTAAATTATCATTAATCGCCACTACCACAGTTGCCTTGCCTTCAATATCGGCGCACAAAATAATTACATAATTTTTAAAATTCTCTTTTAACAGTAAAGCCAGTTTTTTCAACGAATCTGCATTTGAAACAGAAACTATTTCTCCAATAAAATTTACATCATCTATTAAGATAGCTTTCTTGCTTATTTGTTCGTTTACTGTAGCAAGTATTTGAGATTGTAAATGATCAACTTCTTTACTTAATTTTTCCTTTTCTGTCAAAAACGAGTCCAATGCTTTCTGGATATCTTTCGGATTTTTTAACTGTTCCTTTACTGACCTTAATTCTTCTAATTCATTATTAATAAAATCTTCTGCTGCTTTTCCACTCATTGCTTCTATGCGGCGCAAACCAGCGCCTACAGCAGTTTCGTTGGTAATTTTAAAAAATCCCAACTCGCCTGTATTTCCTACATGTGTACCACCACATAATTCAATTGAGTATTCAGGATCCATTATTACCACACGAACCACGTCGCCATACTTTTCTCCAAACAGCGCCATGGCACCTGTTTTCAGTGCTTCTTCTTTTGGCATTTGTTTGATTACCACCGGAATATTTTGCCTGATTTTTTCATTTACAATTGATTCGACTTTTTCAATTTCTTCTTTGGTCATCTTACTGAAATGAGAAAAATCGAAACGCAGGTAATCTTCATTCACCAAACTTCCTTTTTGCTGTACATGTGTTCCTAAAACTTTTCTTAATGCAGCATGCATCAAATGTGTAGCGCTGTGATGAACGGCTGTTTTTTTTCTTTTCTCAACATCTACTTTTGCAATAACCTTCGCATTAATGTTTGCCGGTAGTTTTTCAGTAAAATGAAGAATAAGCTCATTTTCTTTTTTGGTATTTACTACCAGAATTTCTTCTTCACCAAATATCAAAACTCCTGTATCGCCCACCTGTCCGCCACTTTCAGCATAGAACGGTGTAGTATCCAAAACAATCTGAAATGTTTCTTTTCCTTTTGATTTGGTCTTTCTGTATTTGGCGACTTTACTTTCACTATCCAGATGCTCATAGCCAACAAAGTTTTTTCCGGCATTTTCATTCAATACAATCCAATCTTCCGTATCTACAACTGCGGCAGCACGACTGCGGTCTTTTTGTTGTTTCATATATTCGTCAAATCTTTCATCATCAACAATAATTCCATAATCATCAGCTGTTAATTTGATCAGATCTAATGGGAAGCCAAATGTATCATACAGTTCAAATACTTGCCATCCATGGAGCCTTAAATGATGCGCGGCTGCGGCAGCGTAATAATCAATCATCGCCAAATCCTCCGTACTTTTTATATATTCTCTTGCTTTTAAACTCTTATTTATTAAAACGGTTGAATAATCATTGCCCAATAGTTGTCTAAACTCATTAATTTTATTGGAATCAAAAGAATGGAAAGTATTTTTTAATAGATCGTCATTGAATAAAGGAATTCTTGATTTCGCGAATTCCAATAATTTATTCAAACCTTTTTCTAATGTCCTCAAAAAATTATTTTCTTCCTCACGAATCACTTTGGCAACGAAATCTTTTTGTTTATCCAATTCGGGGAATACATTTTTAAATTGCGCTGCAATCACCGGAATCAATTTATAAAGCAAAGGCTCTTTTACATCAAGATAAGAAAAATAATAGCGCACTGCCCTTCTTAAAATCCTTCTTATAACATAGCCAGCGCCTGTGTTTGAAGGCAATTGACCATCCGTAATCGGGAAAGCAATTGCACGAATATGATCTGCGATTACGCGAAAAGCAACGGCTTCCTTTGAGTCAGAAAAATCATATTTTTTATTAGATATTTTTTCAATTTCTGTAATCGTTCCAATAAAAATATCGGTATCATAATTGCTTTTTTTATTTTGCAAAACCCTCACCAATCTTTCAAAACCCATTCCGGTATCTACGTGTTTCGCGGGCAATAATTCCAATGAACCATCCCTCTTTCGATTGTACTGGATGAACACCACATTCCAAATTTCAATTACCTGCGGATTGTCTTTATTCACCAAATCTTTCCCGGGAATTAATTTCTTCTCTTCTTCAGTTCTGCAATCCACATGAATTTCTGTGCATGGCCCGCATGGTCCTGTATCGCCCATTTCCCAGAAATTATCTTTTTTATTTCCAAAAATAATCCTGTCTTCGGGTACATGCTCTTTCCAGAAGTTCAAAGACTCATCGTCACGCGGTAAGCCTTCGCTTTCATCACCCTCAAAAACGGTAACGTATAAATTCTCAACAGGAATTTTATAAATTCCTGTAAGCAATTCCCAACTCCATGCTATCGCTTCTTTTTTAAAATACGGCTGTGGCTCGCCGGTGGCGTTTCCGAAGCTCCAATTGCCCAACATTTCAAACATCGTGTGATGATAGGTATCGACGCCCACCTCTTCCAGGTCGTTGTGCTTGCCACTTACGCGAAGGCATTTTTGAGTATCAGTCACACGTGAATAAGGCGCAGTTTTATTTCCGAGAAAATATTCTTTGAACTGGTTCATGCCCGCATTGGTAAAAAGTAATGTGGGGTCATTTTTAATCACAATGGGAGCAGAAGGCACTACCTGGTGGCTTTTTGCTTTAAAAAAATCAAGAAAGTGCTGCCTTATTTCCGCGCTTTTCATCATAGAAGTGTGGTTATAAAAATTTGAAAAATGCATCATCCTATCTTTGGGTGCATTTCAAATTGTCGCGGGTTGTTGGGGACACCAACCGGGGCGGCCCGCCGTGGTCCCGTTTGCTAACGGGATCCTCACCGCCCACAAGCAGCACGGCAATACGACAATTTGAAATGTACCCCTATCTTTATAGGGTTAATGCATTTCGATTTATCTTTGTGTTTTAAAATTTAATGCCGCAAAGGTATTTGGTTTGAAGGCATTTACAAACAGGCAGCATTTTTGTAAATCAATCAGTATAATTTTCTTTTTCATGCTAAAATTCCTGAACCATTTATGGCATTATCCCAAATAAGCTTCGATTTTGGCGAAGAAATACCTAAAAAAGAAGCGCCCAAAAAACCAACAAAAAAACCTTCACCTAAAAAGCCGGATATCCGTGAACAGATAAAACCAAAATCGACACGGGGCCGGAAAAGCCTGAAAGAGTATAATGCAGTGCCGGATGCTATTTCAGTTCCTGAAGACGAAATCCTTTTTCAAAAACAATATTATTCCATAGGGGACGTATCGGCGATGTTTAAAGAAAATAATTCTTTAATAAGGTATTGGGAAAATGAATTTGATATTTTAAAACCTAAAAAAAATAAAAAGGGAGATCGTTATTTCAGGCCTGAAGATGTTAAGAACCTTAAAATGATTTATCACTTATTACGCGAAAGAAAATACACCATCGAAGGTGCTAAAGAATTTTTAAAGAATAACAAGGCCGCCGGGGAAAAACATGAAATGATAGAATCACTGGAAAAGATAAAATTGTTTTTATTAGAATTAAAAAGCAATTTGTGAAGTAGGCTAAAAGCTAAACGCCAAACGCTGAAGGCTTAATACTGTACTATTATGAAAAAAATACTTATTGGCATTATTTGTCTGTTTCCTGCCTGCGTTTCGTTTTCCCAAAAAACTTATGAAATACTTACTGATTCTGCTGATAATAATTCTAAAATGTTGCGCGGCGAGATTACTAAAGAAGACATCAATAACGATACTGCCTTTAAATGGTATTCAGAAAGCTTAAAAATATATACTCATCCCGATAGCAGTGCAGTAGCTGCTTTCAGGGCTAATAAAGATAAAATATACTTCATCATTTTTGGAGGTACCTGGTGTGAAGACACTCATTTCATAATACCAAAATTTTTTAAAATACAGGAAGCGAGCGGTTTTCCGGAAAGCAGGATTTTATTTTTTGCTGTTGACAGGCATAAAAATGCCATAAGCAACATGGCGCAGGCAATGAATATAAAGGCTACCCCAACAATCGTTGTGATGAAAGATGGAAAAGAGATTGGCCGTCTAAAAGAATATGGAAAAACAGGTTATTGGGATAAAGAACTTGCGAAAATTATTGATGATGCCAAATAGAACAAACGCAGATATTTCTTCTTCACTTTTCTACGTCCGAAATAGTTATCAAACTCCTGAGTTTTAGCGTTTACGGAAACCTTAAACAGTAAACCAAAGAATAACTTCGATTCTTATTTCTGTAAATGGCATTTTCGACCTTCAGGATTTCAATTGGGAATCAATTTTGTATAACCATTATCTGCACCCATTTTTCATCGCAAAAAAAATGAACTATATGCCAATCAATTGAAATGAAAATGAAGACTTATCAGGAAATTCAATCTACGTCTTACCGTTGGTTTGATGTAATGCTGATGCTGCTCTCCTGCGTGGCGGGAAGTACTGACATCATCAGTTATTACCGGCTTGGACACGTGTTTACAGCCAACATGACCGGCAATGTGATTTTACTGGGAATCTCAATTGGGCAGGGAGAACTTTCCACATCTTTATACAGAGTTGCTTCCCTCGCCGGATTTTTTGCGGGTGTTTTTATAGGAGCGTTAATTGTTGAAAATAAAAGCAAAAAAAAGAAATGGGCTTATTTTGTAATGGTTGCAACAGCAGTGGAAAGCGCTATTATAGCAACGCTGGCAATTATCTGGCTGACTCACGACGGACCACTCAAAAATTCAATTCTATATATTGCCATTCTTTTATCGGCCATTTCCATGGGCATGCAAAGCGCCACCATCTGGCACCTGGATATCCCGGGAGTGGTTACTACTTTTATAACAGGAAACATAACAAGTATAGGAATGAGTGCTATCAAGGGATTGAGGCAGGGATTTAAAAAAGACATTAAGACAAACGCGTCCACAATTCCGTTCATCATAAGAAATCCTGAAAATCGCATTGAGCTGCAACTGGTTGTCTTAGGTACTTATATTTTCGCAGCCATATTTACCGGTTGGATGGAAAATTTTGCCCCCCGATTTTTGCCCCTACTTCCGTTGATGCTTATACTGGGTGTGGTCGCTATTTTATGGAAGCACATGAAAAAACATCAATGAACGAATAGAAATTTTTAATCAAAGCTATCTTCCTACATAGTATTTTTTGGATAGCTACCTTGTATTGGAACACTTTTTTGGAATAAAAAATAAAGGCGATGAAAACGAAACCTCAAAATAAAATTGTATGGACTATTGGCCACTCTACGCGAACGTTAGAAAAATTAGTAGAGATGCTTCGTTCTTTTGAAATAGAACTGGTAGCAGATATCAGAAGCTATCCCGGCTCGCGCCGATATCCTCAGTTTAATAAAGAATCGCTTGAAGTTTCTTTGCCCGAAAATAATATTCAATATGTGCACATAAAAAAATTGGGTGGAAGAAGAAAGGTAAACCCGGAATCTAAAAATACAGTGTGGCGGCATGAGGCTTTTCGTGGTTATGCCGATTATATGGAAACGGAAAAATTCAAAGAAGGAATACGAGAGCTGGAAAAAATTTCGTTGCAACAAAGAACGGCGTTTATGTGTTCAGAAGCAGTGTGGTGGCGTTGTCACCGTTCTATGGTTTCGGACTATCTGAAAGCCCACGGTTGGAAAGTGATGCACATTATGGATGTGGGTAAAGAAGAAGAACATCCTTATACAGCTCCTGCAAAGATTGTAAACGGCGAATTGACTTACCAGGTTGGCAAAGATGAAAAGTAAAATAATAATCCCGATGGCTCATCGGGATTATTAGAAATTTAAAGATGCTTCAAATAGTTTATCAGGCATTATTGAATAACGCCACAACCAATCCTGGCGCCGGCATTTCCGGCGGGTTGAGAAACATAATCATCCACACCTCCATGAACGATAATGGCTTTGCCAAGAATATTTGTTTTCATATCTCCGCCAAGAGACCAAAGGTTCGTTTCCATTTCCATACTGCCTTTTCCGTTCATATCGAGGCTTACATTTCCAATATCGCCTGAATGAAAGCTACTGCTTCCCCATTTTCCGTGTTGTACATTTGTTGGGTTCCAGTGACCTCCGGCAGCTTTACCCATGTCGCCACAATCGCCATTCGCATGAATATGCACGGCCACACTTTTATTCGCTTTTTGAGGAATGGTGAGTTCTAATTTCATTTTCACTTTGCCATCGGGTTCAGCCGTGAAATGAACTGTGCCGTCCAAAGAAGTATCTGTAAGTGATTTTAGATTTGCCACGGCAGAATCTTGCCTCGGAGCAGGTGCTGTTGAATTTTTCCCCGCTGCCGACACCGAGTCAGAAGAAGGCATTTTACCGGAATCGGAACTACTATTGCCACTGTTGCATGACACGATAGCAATTGAAGCCATCAAAAGGAAACCCGCTGTTTTAAAATGTCTGATAAGTTGTTTCATTGTAGATTTTATTTAATTGAATAAATGATTGATGATTTTTACAAAGTAAGAATAATACCAGCAATTACGAGAATCTGCCTGTCAGGCAGACAAACCACGGCGAATTTCTGTCTTCTTTTGTGGAACTATTTTTAAAGCATTCAATTCGCATCATAAATGATGCCTTATTTTACTTAACATGTAAAAAAAAAAGGAAACGGTTTTTATAGAAATATAAAATTTAGCAGCAAACGAACTTTTATGTCAGAATTCTATTTTGTACGGGGAATAGCTATTTAACCCTGCGATTGATTTTATTTTTGAATATACCCGGTAAAAATTAGAATTAATAAAATTACTCCAACTGCCACGCGGTATATTCCCCAAATACGGAAGCCGTGTTTTTTCAAAAACTCAATAAAGAATTTGATGGCCAGCAAAGCAACCACAAAAGCGACAACGTTACCGATAAGAAGAAGCTTTATTTCTTCACCTGAAAAACCACCGCCGTGCGTGTAATGTTTAAACAATTTATATCCAGTGGCGGCAATCATGGTAGGTACTGCAAGAAAGAATGAAAATTCAGCGGCGGCGCTTCGGGTAAGTTTTTGCTGCATGCCGCCGATAATAGAAGCCGCGCTTCTGCTCATTCCCGGAATCATCGCCAGGCATTGCCAGATGCCGATTGTAAAGGATTTACCATAAGTGACCTGTTTTTCTGAACTTATCGTAGGATGTTTAAAAAACCGATCAATGAAAATTAAAATGATGCCTCCAATAAGAATGGCAAAGACGACTATCAGGGTGCTACCCATCATTTCGTCAATTTTGTCTGCAAGAAATAAACCTAAAATAATTGCAGGGAGTACACCTATAATTAATTTGAAATAAAAATGAAGATTCTTAAAATCAAAAAACTTTTTCCAATATAAAACCACTACGGCAAGAATGGCTCCCAGTTGGATAGCAACCGTAAACATTTTTGTAAATTCATCTTCTTTTATACCCAGCAATTTTTCCGCGATAATCATGTGGCCGGTTGACGAAATAGGAATGAATTCGGTAATACCTTCTACAATGCCGATGATAATGGATTGAACAATATTCATTTTTTAAAATTATTATTTGGTAAAGGAGATGAAAGAAATTGCATAAAAAAAGCGATGAAAGTTTCATCGCTTAATTTTATATTTCAAGAAATTATTTTTGTTTTTTCATGATAGCATATATTTCTATTATAAAACCACCTACGATAAGAATGGGCGCTAAAGTTATCCTTCTAAAACTGTAGATAACGGCATCATTGAAAACATTGGGGTCGGGGCTTTTGCCGCCCGACATTAGAAAAAAACCAAGCGTTAATACTACAGCGCCTATCAGCATCCATTTATAATTATCTTTTGTAAACAATACATTCGGTTCGTGTGAAGCATGAATATCTTTGTGTGTAACGGAAGGAGTAACTTTTTTATTTGTACTCATATTTTATTTTTTATTTGCAATGTTAAGAAATAATCGGATAAATGTTTCTCAATACAATTCGTCTAATTTCATCTTTAAATACTTCAAAGCTGAGCGATGCGTGCTCAACACAGTAATACAGATACCAAGAATAATGATGCCCGCAAATATTAAAAACATGTTCCTTGTATCGTGAAGTAATCTTAAGTACGGGATAAATTTTTCAGAAAGCTCTATAAATCCTATCATCAAGCCGATAGCTATCGCAGAGGCAATGATGCCGTTAACAACAGCGCGCCCATCGAGCGGCCGGGTGATAAATCCGCGCGTAGCGCCTACCATTTGCATCGTTTTTATGATAAATCGATTGCTATACATCGCGAGTCTGATGGTATTATCGATGGAAACAATTACCAAAAGTGATAGTATAATGGCAACTACCAGTAATATCAGCGTCGTCGTTTTCACAAACTGGCTTACACCGGCAACGGTCGCCTTAGGAGTTTGAAATTCAGAAACCGTTTGTGGAAAATTGGTCATCAGGCCATTTTCAAGGCTGGCGAGGCTGTCTTTGTTCACATATTCTGCCTTTACATAGAAATCAATACTTTCAGGTAATGGATTACTGATAGCCAACTTCTTCCAGAGTGTATCATTTTCCTGGTTGTATTTTTCAATGGCTTTTTCCCTGGTTACATATTCAACCTTTAAAGCTCCCGGCAGCGCTTCGACATAATTTTTTAAAGAATCTATTTGCTCCTGGCTGGCTGTACGATAAATATAAGCATGAAGCTGAATATTTTCTTTAAAATAATCGCCCGTCTTTTGTATGTTCAGGAATATCCAGCCAATAATTCCAAAAAGAAATAACACTAATGAAACGCCTATAATAGCATATACGTAGGATGGTTTGCCACGTTTCATTGATGCTTTGCCAAATTGAGCCATAATGCGAGGATGAATTTATTTTTGTCCGGTTTTTGTGAAGCAGCAAAAATAATTGATTTTAAACAGGTTTAGTATTTTTGCGCATATGCAAAGGTTGCTAATGTAATTGACATACTCCATTGAAAACCATTGCCAATAAATCAATAACATTTCTTTCACAAAAAAAGGCCCGAAGGCAAAGCCGATCTAATATTATTGCAAAATAGAAGTTTGCAAAGATTTATAGAAAAGTAGTCTGTCTTGACCAAATAAATATTAATCAAAAAGAATGGAATACAATTTTAGAGAAATAGAAAAAAAGTGGCAGGAATCCTGGAAAGAAACAGGGGTTTATCGCGTCAGCAATTCTTCTGATAAACCGAAATGTTACGTGTTGGATATGTTTCCCTATCCAAGTGGCGCGGGTTTGCATGTGGGGCATCCGTTGGGTTACATCGCCAGCGATATTTATGCGCGTTACAAAAGATTGAAAGGGTTTAATGTATTGCATCCGATGGGTTTTGATAGTTTTGGTTTGCCTGCTGAGCAATATGCTTTGGAAACAGGCCAGCATCCGGCAATTACAACCGAAAAAAATATTGCCACATTCAAAAGCCAGTTAGATAAGATCGGCTTTTGTTTCGACTGGAGCCGGGAAGTAAAAACCAGCGATCCTGAATATTACCGCTGGACGCAATGGATTTTTTTGCAACTATTTAAAAGCTGGTATAATCATGAAACTGACAAGGCTGAACCGATAGAGACATTGGTAACCCGTTTTGAAACTTCCGGCTGTGAAATTTTTTCTGCGGATGAATGGAAAAATTTTGACGAAAAGAAGAAGCAGGAAATTTTGATGGATTATCGTTTGGCATTTTCATCTTATGGCGAAGTAAACTGGTGCGAAGCTTTGGGAACTGTACTCGCAAATGATGAAGTGGTAAATGGCGTGAGTGAGCGCGGCGGTCATCCTGTAGAGAAGAAGAAAATGCGGCAATGGTATTTGCGCATTACGGATTACGCCGACAGATTGTTAAAAGGGCTGGAAACAGTGGATTTCAGCGATGCGATGAAAGAAATGCAAAGGAACTGGATTGGGAGAAGTGACGGGGCGGAGATGGAGTTTAGTCTTACCGCTAACCCTTCGCAAGCGGAGAAAAGCCTCACCCCCAACCGCTCTCCTCAGGGAGAGGGGGGAGAGCCACCTACCCCTTCGCCAAACGCAACCTTCCGAACAAGCGATTCTAAAATGTGGCCTCTGTTAAAAGATCTTTCAAGAGAAAACAGAAAAGAAAAAACTCCTGCGGAAGATAAGTTATGGCAAAAATTACGGAACAATCAATATGGAGCTAAAGTGAGAAGGCAGCACGTAATTGAAGGTTTCATTATTGATTTTGCTTTCCTGAATGAAAAATTATTAATAGAAGTAGATGGAGATTATCATAACGATCCTGAACAAAAAGAATATGATGATTTAAGAACTGAGTATTTACACAGCCTTGGGTATAAAATAATCCGGTTCACAAATGATGATGTTATAAATAATTTTCAAAAAGTAAGTGATAGTATTAAGCATGAATTAGTTTCTTCCCCCCTCTCCCTTAGGAGAGGGGACGGGGGTGAGGCGAAAAAAAGCGAAGCTTTTTCCATTAAAGTTTACACCACGCGCCCCGACACTATTTTTGGCGTTGACTTCCTGGTGCTTGCGCCTGAGCATGAATTGGTAAATTCAATAACTTCAGCAGAACAACGGAAACCCATAGACGAATATCTCACTTATGTAAAAAGCCGCAGCGACAGAGAAAGGTTAGCGGAAGTAAAACAGATTACAGGATGTTTTACCGGCTCTTATGCTGTGAATCCATTCGATGGAAAACGGATACCCATCTGGATTGCAGAATATGTATTGGCAGGATATGGAACAGGTGCTATCATGGCTGTGCCTTGCGGAGACCAAAGGGATTTTGATTTTGCAACTCATTTTAATATCCCAATTACAAATATTATTGGCGAACATTTTAATGGAAAAGAAGCCAATCCTACCAAGGATGCTATTCTTGAAAACTCCGGTTTCTTAAATGGTCTTTTGATGAAAGACGCCATTGGCGTTGCTATTAATAAAATAGAAGAATTAGGAATCGGAAAACGAAAAGTAAACTATAGAATGCGCGATGCGGGCTTTAGTCGCCAGCGATATTGGGGCGAGCCGTTTCCGATTATCTGGAGCGATGGTATTGCCATCCCATTAGATGAAAAAGAATTGCCTTTGGAATTGCCTTTTGTAGAAAAATATGGACCAGGAAAAGATGGGGAAGGGCCTTTGAGTAATTTGATGGATTGGGTGAATGTTCCCAATGGTAAGCGCGAAACCTCCACCATGCCTGGCTACGCTGGCTCATCATGGTATTTCCTCCGTTACATGGACCCACACAACAATGAAACTTTTGCTGACAGAAAAGCTACTGATTACTGGAACCAGGTAGATGTTTATATCGGCGGCACAGAACATGCGGTAGGGCATTTATTATACAGCCGTTTGTGGACAAAAGTGTTGTATGATTTAGGATATATCGGTTTTGAAGAACCATATAAAAAATTGGTAAACCAGGGAATGATTCAGGGGAGTAGCAGGTTTGTTTATAGAGTAAATGTTTTAATAGATGAAGATAATGAGGGTAATATTTTTGAATCCGAATCTGATAATATAATTCGGCCAATTTTTATTTCACATGGTTTATTTGAAAAATATTTTGGAATCGGTCATTCTTTTAAAGATACATGGGAGTATTTTAAAAAGTATTATACCCCAATAAACAAACTAAGAGATTTTGATGGTATTGAGTTCTATAAACTTGGAACTTCTAAGATTCATGTAGATGTAAACATTGTAGATGGTCTGGAATTAGATACCAAAGAATTTAAAAAATGGAAAAACGGGGAATATGCCAACGCTGAATTTATTTTAGAAGACGGAAAATACATCTGTGGTGTGGAAACAGAAAAAATGTCCAAGTCAAAATTTAATACTGTTAATCCAAATGATTTAGTAGATAAATACGGCGCCGATACCTTCCGCATGTACGAAATGTTTCTCGGCCCGGTAGAACAAAGCAAACCATGGGATACTAAAGGCATTGAAGGCGTGCATCGGTTCTTAAAAAAATTATGGCGGTTGTTTTATAATGAAGAAAAAGGTAAAGTATGGACAGATGAAAAGGCAAATGATGCCGAACTAAAAACCCTTCACAAAACCATTAAAAAAATTGAAGAAGACACGGAACGTTTCTCTTATAACACCGCTGTGAGCGCTTTTATGGTTTGTGTGAATGAACTCACCGATTTAAAATGCCACAAAAAAGAAGTTCTCGAACCGTTGTTGATTTTATTGGCTCCTTATGCGCCGCATATTGCTGAAGAATTGTATCATTCACTCGGAAATTCCGGTTCAGTTCTTGACGCTGCATATCCAAAATTCAACAGTAAATTTTTGGTGGAATCTGAAAAAGAGTACCCGATTTCTATCAATGGAAAAATGCGCACAACGATGGTAATTTCTCTTGATGCAACTCAGCAGGAAGTTGAAAAGATGGTGCTTGAAAATGAAACAGTACAAAAATGGATTGACAGTAAACCAATAAAAAAGATAATTTTTGTAAAGAATAAAATGGTGAATATAGTGGTGTAGTTTTAATTTTATGCCCCCCTTTTAGCGAAACAAAATCTCTTCAATGAAAGTTCAGGTATATAACCATTTGCTCGACTATATTTCGGAAACTTTTACCGATGGTAAAGTAAAGGCATTTAATGCGGCAAATATTGCATTGGTAGAAACCTATTGGAAAATAGGACAGCATATTGTTGAATTTGAGCAGGACGGAAATGCAAAAGCGGAATATGGGGCCGGTCTGCTTGAAAAGTTATCGAAAGATCTTTCTTTGAAGTTTGGAAAGGGTTTTAGTTTGAGTAATATTAAACGTTTTAGGCAGTTTTACATCGTTTATCAAAAAGGTGCGGAACCTTCGCACCAATTACAAAGCAATGATAATCAAATAAATACAATTGGTGCGACAGTGTCGCACCAATTGGGAAATAAAAATTTGAATTTAAAAGGTGCGACAGTGTCGCGCTTTTTAAACTGGAGTCATTATGTAGAATTATTAAAGATTGAAAGCACGATAGAAAGAAATTTCTACGAAAATCAATCGTTGATTGAGACTCAAAAAAGAAGAAGCCGGTTATGAAGATGTAGGCCAAATGAACATGTATCTTGGATATATGGAGGCGGAGCAAAACGTAGAAGGGGATAATCCACCCATTGGAATTGTGTTGGCACGAGAAAAAAATGAGTTGCAAATAAGGTATGCGATGAGCCATACCAATAGTAAATTGTTTGTTGAAAAATATCACCTTTACTTACCTAATGAAGAAGAGCTCAGGAGAGACATAGAAATGATTTACAACCAGGAAAGGGAGTAATGAAGTTTAGATAAAAAAAACAGGCACGTGTATTGAAATCTATAAAAAATAAAATGTAACCATGCAAACAATATTAGGTTCGGGCGGCGCCATCGCTAATCCCCTGGTAATAGAATTAAAAAAATATTCCAGCGAAATAAGACTAGTATCCCGGCATCCAAAAAAAGTAAATGAAACGGATGAAATCTTTCCGGCCGATTTAACTAATAAAGAATTAGTAGGCAATGCTGTCCAGGGTTCTGAAGTGGTTTACCTCACAGCTGGCCTGCCTTACGATATAAAAATATGGCAACGCGACTGGCCGTTGATTATGCAAAATGCGATTGATGCCTGCATACAACATAATGCCAGGCTCGTTTTCTTTGATAACGTTTATGCCTACTCGCCGGATGAAGTATCGCACATGACAGATAATTCCGTGAAACAACCGGCAACACGCAAAGGCAAAGTGCGCCTGGATTTACTCAACATGATTTTTGCCGCTATTAAAGATAAAGGTCTAAAGGCGCTCGTTGCCCGAAGCGCTGATTTCTATGGAAAAGACGTAAAAACAGGGTTTTTAAATTTTGGGGTTATTGACAAATTGAAAAAAGGAAGCAAAGCGATGTGGCAATCTGATGCAGGTAAGATACATTCGCTCACTTATGTTCCCGATGCTGCTAAAGCTGTAGCAATCCTGGGGAATAATTTACATGCATTCAACCAGGAATGGCATTTGCCCACTTCATCCCAAAAATGGACTGGCAAAGATTTTATCAACCAGGTGGCGCAGCAGTTGAATGTAAAACCGAAATATTATATTCTCAACAAAACAATGATAAGCCTGCTGGGTATTTTTTCTACAACAATAAGGGAACTCAAAGAAATGCAATACCAAAATGACAGGGATTATTTTTTTGATAGCAGTAAATTTGACAACCACTTTTCTTTTACACCTACATCTTACGAAGAGGGGATTAAAGAGAGTGCAGCATCATAATCGCTTATAGTTAACATTGTTTTATGCTGGCGGATTCACCGAACCTCTGTTTGCCTGTAACCATCTTACGTGCCGTGTTAAATGAGAATCTGAATGAAATATTCTTTTAATGTAATTCTTATTATTTCCCCAAAAAACTTCTGATTCTCGTTCCCACATTCTCTCTGATATTTTCATAAAACAGATTGTAATCGGCAATGTGATAATTTTTTGTTTTGAGAAAAATGCTCCCCAGGAATTTTGGCTTATTTACCCACAAAACGTTTCCATGTATTTGCGCTTGAACTAATCCCGGAATTACTTTATTAAAATTGCGAAGCACACCACCTTTGTTTAAAGAAGCAGGAGCCAACGTGGTATCCATCGTCCATGTAAGCGGATTGATAACATACGCTTTCAAAGATTCTCTTTTGATGAAAGGCGCTATATACCCTTCTTCAAAAGTGCGCCAGGTTACGAAACAGCCCGTAGCAGTAGAGTCCCTGCAAGGTTTTAACTCCGAAAAATAATTTGTAAATACGGGCAACCCGATAATATATGCACATACCAATTGCTTTTGTAAGGGCTTGTTGTCAAAAAATTCTTTCAATAACCTGCCCGCGTGAAGTGTGCCCTGACTGTGCGAAGCAATAATAATCGGACGACCATTGTTGTAATGTTGCAAATAATATTCAAAAGCATTTCTTACATCTGCATAAGCAGTGTCAAAAGCAGCATCGGCTCTTTGTGAATCAGAAGTGTAAAAAGCCTTAATGTTTGCCTGTCGGTATCGTGGAGAGAAAACGCGGCAATATTTATTGAAAACGCTTGCCTGGTAAAGGATCGTAGAATTATCTGTCTTCTCATTCAATGCTTCGTTATCTATATCCGCGTTCCAACCATCGGGCATTTTCGTGTCTGTATAGGTGGTTGGGTAAATAAAAAACACATCTGCCAGTGAATCTTTACTTTCATTTTTAAAATCTTGTGGAACTCTATCTGAAGGATTATATTTAAAAGGAGAAGCCGCCCAATAATTGAGACTGCTATAATCCGGGCGGTGATCCTTACTTTGAAAGTGATAATTTATTTGCTGTCCGGATATCTTATGAGAGCAAGACAGCATCCATCCCAATGAGAATATTGAAAGAATAAAAATAATACCTTTAGGTAAAAAATATTCTTTGTAATTTGACATGCCCAAAAATACGTTCGCTATTTTGAATTTAAAAACTTAAAATTATGGTAACCATACCAGTAGTCGACTTGTCTGACTTTACAGGTGATGACCCGAAAAAGAAAGCGGCTTTTGTGCAGGAGCTTGGCAAAGCCTACGAGGATGTTGGCTTTGTAGCAGTAAAAAATCATGGGATACCTGATGGTCTCATTGCAGACCTATACAAATATGTACAGCAATTTTTTTCTCTTCCTTCTGTTAAAAAACGGAATTATGAAATTCCGGACCTGGCCGGCCAGAGGGGCTATACTTCTTTTGGAAAAGAACATGCTAAAGGCAGCGATGCGCCCGACCTGAAAGAATTTTTTCAATATGGGCAAACAGTTGCTGACAATCATCCTTTAAAGCCTGAATACCCGGATAATGTAAGTGTAAATGAAGTGAAGGGTTTTGATGAAACACTTTACAAAGCCTATCGTGCTTTTGAAAAATCGGGCGAATACCTCCTGCAAGCGATCGCATTATATCTTGGATTGGATGAAAATTATTTTGATGATTATGTAGAAGAAGGAAATTCCATCGTGCGCGCCATTCATTACCCGCCTATCACGATAGAGCCAAAAAGCGCAATCCGGGCGGAACAGCATGAAGACATTAATTTAATCACCTTGTTGGTGGGCGCTTCCGCGGGAGGATTGGAGATTCTTACTAAAAAAAATGATTGGGTGCCGGTTACTTCCTTGCCCGACCAGATAGTAGTAAATGTCGGAGACATGCTTCAGCGACTTACCAATAATAAGTTGAAAAGTACCACGCACAGAGTTGTCAATCCTCCGCGCGATCTGTGGCACACGTCCAGGTTTTCCATCCCGTTTTTCCTTCATCCAAAATCGGCAATGGATCTATCGGCGCTCGAAAGTTGTGTGGATGAAAAACATCCGAAAGTTTTTGAAGATATTACCGCAGGAGAATATCTTGATGAGCGTCTAAAAGAAATAGGATTGAAAAAATGACCATTTTAAAATTACTTTTTATTTTAAAAAGATTGCTTAATAAAATTAATAAAGGAACTTACATGCGTGCCCGTTGGCATAGACCATCCCTGCTGAAACTAATAACCAGTTAAAATATTTTTCATGGTACTGCACAGGCACGTCCCTTTTTTAAAAGCAGTTTTTTATTATACCATTTCTGCCTTTGGCGGTCCCCAGGGGCATTTGGGAATGATGATAAAGACATTTGTAGAAGGACGGCGCGACGTAACCAAAGAAGAACTCATGGAATATGTAGCATTCTGCCAGCTATTGCCAGGTGCATCTTCTACACAAACAATTACATTAATTGGATATAAACGCGGTGGCGTTCCCCTGGCGATTCTGACACTTCTTATCTGGATTACTCCTGCCAGCATATTAATGGGTATCTTTTCTTTCCTTTTTTATTATGTAAAAACATATCATGTAAATCTTGATCTCTTTTCTTATATCCAGCCGATGGCAGTAGGTTTCATCGCATTTGCCGCTTTTAAGATGTTCAAAGTCTCCATAAAAAACACGATTACTTTCGTTATCATGGTGGTCGGAGCAATAAGCACGTACCTTTTTTTTAAAACTCCCTGGGTCTTTCCAGTGGTTATCATTTTGGGAGGCATAGTTACCAATTTTAGCAACAAGCGGTTTCCCGAAAAAGAAAATATAAAACCCCGGCACATAAAATGGACAAACATCTGGCTTTTTATTCTGATTTTTATAATTGTTGGTGCGTTGAGTGAAACAGCAAGAAAACAAAATTGGGAACATAAAAAAGCCTATAACCTTACTGAAAATATGTATCGTTATGGCAGCCTCGTCTTTGGCGGTGGTGATGTATTAATGCCGATGATGTATGAACAATATGTGACACGTGATAAATCAAATTATCTCGACAAAGAAGAATATTTAACCGGGTGGGGAATCGTTCGTGCTATTCCCGGCCCGGTTTTTTCGGTCACTTCTTACGTTGGCGGGATGATATTGCGGGACTATGGGCCGGGCTGGCAAGTCATCGGATGCTTCGTAGGATGTATTTTTATTTTCCTGCCCAGCGCTTTGCTGGTGCTGTTTTTCTTTCCGGTGTGGCAACTTTTAAAAAAATATGTCGTCGTTTACCGTTCGCTCGAAGGCATCAATGCAGTAGTTGTTGGAATTATGTGGGGTGCATTCTTATACCTCGTAAAAGATATTTCCATTTCCGAATTAAATACCGTCAGTTTTATAAATCTCTTTGTAATCATCGGCACTTTCTCCCTGCTCACTTTCACAAAAATACCTGCACCATTTATTGTTTTGGGATGTTTGCTTGTTGGGTTTATTTTTTGATGGTTACATCCGAATTTCTTTAAAAAAAATTTCAGGAACCTATTACATTTTCAGGACGCTCTTTTAAAAAAGCTTTTACGTTATTCACCACAACATTCATAAGGCGGCTTCTCGATTCAAAAGTGGCCCACGCCACATGTGGATTGATAATGCAATTTTTTGCCTGGAGCAGCGGATTATCCGCTTTAGGAGGTTCTGTAGATAATACATCTAAGGCGGCTCCTGCAATCACTGACTCATTCAATGCTTCCGCAAGGTCTTGTTCATTAATGAGACCACCACGGCTTGTATTAATTAAAAAGGACGTTGTCTTCATCGAACTCAGTAATTTCTTGTTTACAAATTGTTGGTTGCTTTCATTCAGCGGGCAATGCAGGCTGATGATATCTGCTTCTTTAAAACAGGTTTTTTCATCGACAAATTTTACACCTTTCATCCGGTCTCTTTCGGGATGTTTATGAGATACTATTACCTTCATTCCGAAGGCAATTGCTATTTTGGCTACCGCCTTTCCTATTTGACCAAAACCAATAATTCCCAGTGTTTTATCCTGCAACTCCATTATTGGTTTCAGATGGTAACTGAAATCTTTGCTTTTAATCCAATCACCGTTGCTTACACTTTTTGCATAATGGGCAGTATGATTTGTCAGTTCAAGTATGAATGCGAAAGTGAGTTGCGCTACGGAAGCCGTACTATAAGACGGCACGTTGGTCACAATTATATTTCGTGTATGCGCAGCTGTTATATCCACAATATTATAACCCGTCGCCATCACACCAATGTATTTCAGGTTAAGTGCCGAGTTAATCAATTTTTCACTCAATACGGATTTATTGGTCAGGACAATGTCCGCATCCGCTATTCTCTTTTCTGTTTCGTCTAATGATGAACGTTCATATATTTCTATGTTACCAAGTTCGATCAGCGCTTTCCAGCTTAGGTCACCGGGATTCATGGCAAATGCATCTAATACAACAATTTTCATAATAATTTATATTTTATTCTTAAGTAGATTATTTTTTAACGCAAGTAAATTCCCTAATTCGAACGCTGTACGCTCAAGGTCTGCAGCGGTATTAGTAATTGCTTCGGCTACTGAAGTTGGTGCATGCCCGATAGAAAAAATAGCGTTAAAATACTGGTGCAATTCTTTCTCAATTTTCTGAGGTACCTGGCCGGCCAGCACAATCACAGGAATTTTATGTTGATTTGCCTTTTCTGCCACGCCATAAGGCCCTTTACCTTCCAAGGTTTGCGTATCCAGTGCGCCTTCGCCTGTAATCACCAGGTCAGTATATCTTAATTCATCATCAAACGAAACTATATCCAAATAATAAGAAATACCACTGACTAATTTCGCATTCATGAAAGCTGCCAACGCGGCGGCTACTCCACCTGCAGCGCCACCATGCTTAAAAGAATCCATATCAATTTTTAAATCCTTTTTTACAATCTTATTGAATTGATAAAGGCACTTTTCCAACAAAGCCACTTCTTTTTTATTCGCTCCTTTTTGTGGACCAAATACCGCAGCTGCGCCATTTTTACCTAATAATTTGTTAGTTACATCGCATAACAAAATAATTTCACAATCTTTGAATCTCTTATCCATACCGCTCGTATCTATCCTGTTTAACGCTAACAATCCTTTAGGCAATTCTGTTAACTTCCTTCCCGATTTATCTAAAAACCGGACACCCAGTACATTCAGTAAACCAGTTGCTCCATCCACAGTGGCGCTGCCTCCCAGGCCAATAACTATTTTATTAGCCCCTTTGTCTAATGCAGATTTTATAAGCTCGCCCGTGCCGCGTGTATTGGATTTCAAAGGATTTAATAACTCCTTTTTTATTAGCCTGATTCCGGATGCATCCGCCATTTCAATGATAGCTGTTTCGTATTTTTTATCCCAGCCATAGGATGCTGTAATTTTTTTGCCCAACGGATCGTGAACAATTGAATGGAAATTTTTTGCAGATAATTTTTTAGAAATCAAATGTGCCGTTCCATCACCACCGTCCGCTATAGGAATCAATTTTAAAGTACAGGAAAGTTTACTTTTTTTTAAACCGGCGGCAATGCATTCCGCTGCCTGGCCTGATGTAAGGCTTCCTTTAAAAGCGTTGGGAGCAATAACGATGTGCATGAGCAATGTTAAGAAAATTTCTAAGAAATCCGGAATAAATAATCCGAGAAAATCCTTACAGCAGGCAGACCAACCTACCGGTAGGCAGACAAATAATTGAAATTTCTATTTTCATTTGAACTAAAAGTTCCTTTGTAAAAAGCAAAGAAATCAGGCAGGTTATTTGTAACTTGTTATTTCATGCCCCAACTCATCTCTTTTACCGATAAAGGCCTATTCTGCGAAGCAGGAAATTTTTACATAGATCCGTGGAAGCCTGTTGAACGTGCGGTTATCACTCATGGCCATAGTGACCATGCGCGTTTCGGAAATACCTATTACTTATGTCATTCATTTACCAAACCCATTCTTCAATTGCGACTTGGACCTAATAATTATCAAACTACCGGATGGAATGAAACCATTCACATGAATGGCGTAAAAGTTTCTTTTCATCCTGCGGGTCATATTATTGGCTCTTCACAAATCCGGGTGGAATACAACAATGAAGTGTGGGTAGTAAGCGGCGACTATAAAACGGAAGATGATGGAATCAGCGGAAAATTTGAACCTGTAAAATGCAATGCATTTATTACAGAATCGACGTTTGGTTTACCAATTTACAAATGGAAACCGCAGCAGGAAATTTATGATGACATCATTGATTGGATTAGTAAAAATAAAGAGACCGGGAAAACAAGTATTTTAATAACCTACAGCTTAGGAAAGGCCCAGCGCGTGTTACAGGCTATAAAAGAAACAACGCAAACTATTTTTGCGCACGGCGCTATTTATAATATGCAGCAAACATTGATTGATGCCGGCTTTGATTTAAAACCTGTAGTAAGAATCACGCCTGAAACGCCAAAAGAATTATTAAAGCAGACAGTTGTCATTGCGCCGCCTGGAGCGGAAGGCACTTCGTGGATGAAAAAATTCCACCCTTATTCTATCGGCGTTTGCAGCGGCTGGATGCAGGTCAGAGGCAATGCAAGAAGAAGAAATGTAGATGCCGGGTTTGCATTAAGCGACCATGCAGATTGGAAGTCACTTTTAGAAACCGTGAAAGCAACCGGCGCGGAAAAAGTTTTTGTAACACACGGTTTCCAGGCTGCATTCAGCCGCTATTTGAATGAAGAAAATATTGCAATTGCGGCTGAAGTAAAAACACAATTTGGCGATGAAGATGAAGAAGCAATTTCCCCTTTAGAAATAAAACCAGAAGAAAAAGAAGCCGAATGAACCAGGAGAACAACAATATAGAATCAGTGCCTGAACCTACCCTTTTGGGAAAATCTGGAATGGAAACTTCGGGGTTAGAATTGTTTGCCAATTTGGTATCTGAATTGAGCGGTTCTACAAAAACCAATGAAAAAATTCAAAGCCTTGTTGATTATTTTGCCACCGCGCCGGATGCAGATAAAGTATGGGTAATCGCCATCTTTAGCGGCCGCAGGCCCAGGCGGGCAGTGAATTCCAGGGTGATGCGCGAATGGTGTACAGAGATTGCCTTAATTCCTGAATGGCTTTTTGATGAATGTTATCACACGGTTGGAGATTTATCTGAAACATTGGCTTTGCTACTTCCTGATTTAAAAAATGAAAAACAAAAAACGGAAAGCCTTTCTTATTATTTAGAAAAATTTATGGCTATTGAAAAAGAAGACGAGAGCATCAAAAAAATTTTTATAGTAGATAGCTGGCAGCAAATGAACAAAAATGAACGATTTGTATTTAATAAATTTATCACCGGAAGCTTTCGCATTGGCGTTTCACAAAAAACAATTGTCAACGCGCTGGCAAAAGTAGTAGAGCTTTCATCTTCTGTTATAGCCCATCGCATCAGCGGCAACTGGGATCCTGCGCTGACAACATTTAAGGAATTATTAAGCGAAAGTGTTTCCCTGTCTGACTTTTCAAAGCCTTATCCTTTTTATCTTGCTTATGCTATTGATGGAGAGGTAGAAAATTTAGGAGATATTAATGAGTGGCAGGCAGAATGGAAATGGGATGGAATTCGTGGGCAAATAATAAAAAGAAATAACGAGCTTTTTGTCTGGAGCCGTGGCGAAGAATTGATGACGGATAAATTTCCGGAATATTTTATTTTAAAAGATTTATTGCCTGATGGCATCGTGCTTGATGGAGAAATTATTCCGGCAGAGCAAGGAAAACCTTTGCCCTTCGCGGTTTTGCAAACACGAATTGGAAGGAAAAACATTTCAAAGAAACAATTGCAGGAAGCACCAATTAGTTTTTTCGTGTACGATTTGTTGGAATATAATTATGAGGACTGGCGTGAAAAACTTCTGACAGAAAGAAGAAAAAAATTAGAAGAAATTATTTTGCCTATAAAAAATAACGCCATACAAATTTCTGAAATCATCCATTGTAGTTCATGGAATGAACTGGCTGCACTAAGAAAAAAATCGCGTGAAATGAACAGCGAAGGAATTATGCTGAAACGAAAAAATTCCGATTATAAAGTAGGAAGAAAACGCGGCGATTGGTGGAAATGGAAAATAGATCCACTCACAATAGATTGCGTGATGGTGTATGCGCAAAAAGGCAGTGGAAGAAGAAGTAACCTTTATACAGATTATACTTTTGCCGTAAAAGACGGCGATAAATTAGTAACATTTACCAAAGCCTATTCAGGATTAACTGATAAGGAATTTGGACAGATAGATAATTTTGTAAAAAGAAATTCGATTGAAAAATTTGGCCCGGTGCGAACAGTGAAACCTGAACTTGTTTTTGAAATTGCCTTTGAAGGTATCGCTGCAAGCAATCGCCACAAAAGCGGAGTGGCGTTACGTTTCCCGAGAATGAGCCGGTGGAGAAAAGATAAAACAGTAGATGAAATAAATACTATGGATGATTTGAGAGAGATGCTGGAGATGTATGGAAAATAATTATTTGATTATTTTATTATTGCATTATTTATTGTTAGATGGTTGGTTTGGTAAATTGTTGGGTCGCACGATTGTTCTATTATTTAAAAAAACCAGGTGCAATTAAAAAACACAAAAGGTTATCACGTTATAAAGGAATGGCTCATTGCCAAAGATTTTATTCCATTTGCCTTCCAGGAAGAAACGTGGCAGCATATCGTTAATAAAAAATCAGGATTGGTGAATGCTCCAACGGGTTGTGGAAAAACATATTCTGTTTTCCTGGGCGCTGTTATTTCTTTTATCAATGAACATCCTGATAATTATAAAACAAAAAATAAAAACGGGCTACAACTCTTATGGATTACACCTTTGCGTGCGCTGGCAAAAGACATAGGCCGCGCCATGGAAGAAGTGATTGACGAATTAGGAATGAGCTGGCAAATTGGAATACGCAACGGCGACACCAGCATGAGCGAACGGGCCAAACAAAAAAGAAATGTGCCGGAAGTTCTCATCATCACTCCTGAAAGTTTGCATCTTTTATTAGCCCAAAAAAATTACCCTGAAGTTTTTGAGTTTTTAAAAATTATTGCTGTAGATGAATGGCATGAATTGTTGGGAAGCAAACGTGGCGTTCAGGTAGAACTGGCATTATCAAGGATTATAGCTCTGAGCGTTCAGCCTTCAGCTTTAAGCCTTCAGCATCCTTCCATCTGGGGAATCAGCGCTACAATTGGAAACCTGCAACAGGCGCAGGACGTACTACTTTCGCCTCTTTCACAATTTGGGTTACAAGAAAAAGATTTTGTAACGGTTACGGCGAAGATTGATAAGCCGATTGATATTGAATCTATTTTTCCGGGTGAAATTGAAAAATATCCATGGGCGGGTCATTTGGGAATAAAATTGGTTGATAAAATGATTCCAATTATTTTAAAAAGTAAGACTACACTCATCTTTATCAACACGCGCGGCATGAGCGAAATGTGGTACCAGGCGTTGCTTCGCGCTTGTCCTGATTTAGCCGGGGCAATTGCTTTGCATCACGGAAGCATTGAACAGGAGTTGCGTTTTTGGGTCGAAGAAAATTTGCATACCGGAAATTTAAAAGCCGTTGTATGCACCGCCAGCCTGGATTTAGGGGTGGATTTTCGTCCCGTGGAAACGGTTATACAAGTGGGTTCACCTAAGGGGGTTGCCAGGTTTTTGCAAAGAGCAGGAAGAAGTGGCCACCGGCCCGGAGAAGTAAGTAAAATTTATTTTTTACCAACGCACTCTTTGGAATTAATAGAAGCTGCCGCGTTAAAAGAAGCCACAAAAATAAAATTAATCGAAAGCCGGGAACCACGCATATTGTGTTTCGATGTGCTCATTCAATATCTGAGTACGCTCGCGATTTCGGATGGATTTTACCCTGAAAAAATATTTAACGAAATCAAATCCACCTTTTGTTACCGTGATATTGCCTATGAAGAGTGGCAACAAATATTGCACTTTGTAACCGCCGGTGGTATTGCATTACAGCAATACGATGATTATAAAAAAATAGAAATTATTGATGGACTTTATAAAATAAATAATCGCAGAATTGCCATGCGCCATCGCATGCATATTGGTACGATTGTGAGCGACCCGATGATGAAAGTAAAATTTATCAGCGGCGGTTTTGTTGGCGTAATTGAAGAATGGTTTATCGCTGGAATGCAGCCGGGCGATGTTTTTACTCTTGCCGGAAGAACATTGGAATTTGCGATGATAAAAGATATGACCTGCATGGTAAGAAAATCAAATGCAAAAAAATCAAGGATACCGAGCTGGCAGGGAGGCCGGATGCCGCTTTCAGCGAACTTAGGCTTTATGTTGAGGAAAAAATTCGATGAAGCAGGGAGGGAAATGAGTGATAAGGGATTAGTGAGGAGTAATAAGGAAAACGAGAGTGAAAAGGAATTGCAAATATTAAGACCGTTGTTTGAACTGCAACAATATCTTTCTCACATTCCAAAAGAAAATGAATTATTGATTGAACACATTGAAACCAAAGACGGGTTTCACCTTTTCGTTTTTCCTTTTGAAGGAAGATTGGTACATGAAGCCATGGCAGCGATTTTGGCTTATCGCATTAGCTTAATTACGCCCATCACTTTTTCATTTGCTATGAATGATTATGGTTTTGAATTATTGAGCGACCTTCCTATTCCTCTGGATGACACCAATGCCTACACGCTTTTTTCTCCTGACAATTTATTTGAAGATATTCAGAGAAGCCTGAACAGTGTAGAAATGGCAAAGAGAAAATTTCGCGATATAGCTGTCATTGGTGGATTGATATTCCAGGGCTTTCCGGGCGAACAGAAGAAAGCTCGCCACCTGCAATCTTCCGCATCCTTGTTGTTCAACGTATTTTCAGAATATGAACCAAACAATCTGTTATTACGGCAGGCTTACAACGAAGTAATGGAGCAACAAATGGAAGAGCAGCGCCTGCGCGATATGCTGGAAAGAATTCAAAAAGGAAAAATTATTATCACTTTTCCAAAACGATTAACACCATTCTGTTTCCCGATAAAAGTGGACAGCATGCGCGAAGATCTTTCCTCAGAAAAATTGGAAGACAGGGTGAAAAAAATGCAAATGCAATTGGAAAAATAGGAATATCGGTTATTTCCCGGTTTACTGTTTTGCTTCTTCACAGGGGCTTAGTCCAATCTCTTCACCTTTATATTTTTAAACCATATAGGAGCACCTGCATGTTTTCCCTGGAAGCCGATATGCCCATGCAAAGGAAGCGTTGCCATTGGATTGCTAAGCCACGAAGGAACCGGAGACCCGTCGGGATTGATTTTTGCAGAAGTGAACTGGCTCATGTCGCAGGTATTTACCAGCGTACCATTAAGAACCACCCATATTTTTTTTCCTATGCAGGTAATGGTAAAATGGTTCCATTCTCCCGGCTTGTGCAATGTTTTATTAGTAGCAGCCTGGTGGCCGAATATTGCAGCACATTGCCATGTTGCCGGTGAAGTGCTCCATTCCTTGCTATAATCATCAGCTATTTGTATTTCTACTGAGTGCGGTATCCAGTCCTTCATATCTGTAGCGTGAACTATCACACCACTGTTAGTACCATCTGCATTCATAAAATCGAGGTCCAGTACAAAATTATCATATTCATCTTTGCTCCAGAGAGCTTCATCTTTCGTAGCCGTGATGACGCCTGCGCTCTCGCTCCACACTCCCGCAGGAAAAACAGCATTGCTGAGATCGTTGTTAAACATATCGACCCATCCAGGTCCCGAAGTATCCGGGTTGATATAAGCGGTATCCTGTGCAAAGGATGGGATAGCGAACAAACAAATAATTACTGTTGAAAAAAACGTATTAATTTTCATGAAATGAATGTATTAAAAGTGAAAAGTGGCAATGATGTAGATAATTTTTTATCAAAAGTACTTGTAATTGGTTGAACATTTGGAATAGAGAAGAAATTAAAGAAAGACTTTCTTGTATCTACATTTGAGTAAATTGCGAGCCTATGGTGAATGATTCATTTCCAGGAACATTAATGGCTAAACCCTTTTTAAAATGGGCCGGTGGTAAACGGCAATTGATTAGCGAGATTGAATCCGCACTCCCCAAAAACATTGATAAAAAAAAGAACTTACATATATAGAACCCTTCGTCGGAAGCGGTGCAATTAGCTCAAATAAGAGTGTTAAGCGACGGCTTAAGCCAAACATTCTGGACAAAACAAACTAACTACAAAAGTTGCGCGAATTGAACAAAAATTACTAACTTGCGGACTAAAATATTTAGCAAACAGAAAACAAAAAATGGCGAAAAACAACAAGTTAGTAGCACCATTCTTGAAATGGGTTGGAGGCAAAAGACAACTCATGCCTTCAATTGTTGAGCATTTGCCTGGAAATATTAAAGACCATAAATATATTGAGCCATTTGTTGGCGGCGGAGCTCTATTATTTAATCTGCAACCGAAAAATGCTGTAATTAATGACTTTAATAGTGAATTAATTAATGTATATCAGGTTATTAAAAACAATCTTGACGGATTAATAATTGACCTAAAAAAACATAAAAACGAGGCTGAATATTTTTACAAAATACGTGGCTTAGATCGAAACGGTCAGTTTAAAAATGTTACGGCCATTCAAAGAGCGTCAAGAGTAATTTTTCTTAATAAAACTTGTTTTAATGGGCTTTATAGGGTAAATAATGCCGGTGAATTTAATTCGCCTTTTGGACGTTACAAAAACCCAAACATTGTTAATGAACCAACTCTTAAAGCAGTAAACAAATTTTTGAATAGCAATAATATTGAAATTAGAAGCGGAGACTATTCAGAGGTTCTGAAACAGGCAGACAAGAAGTGTTTTGTTTATTTAGATCCACCTTATCATCCAATATCCGAGAGTTCAAATTTTACGGGCTATGTTCAAGGTGGGTGGAATATCAATGACCAAATTGATTTAAAAACTGCTTGTGATGAGTTAGATAAAAAAGGTGTTAAGTTCTTACTTTCAAATTCATCTGCTGACTTTATCAAAGACTTATATAAGGATTACAAAATCACAATTGTAAAAGCGAATAGAGCTATTAACTCAAACGGTGCAAACCGTGGTGAAGTTGATGAAGTCTTAATAAGAAACTATGGTTAAATCCAAGAATGACCTTGCGTGGGAAAAGATATTTGAGAAGAGCAAAATCCTCGAAAAGATTTTGAAGGACGGTCATATTGAGATTTCAGCTACAAAAATTAACGAGTTCCGAGAAGCAAGATTAATGACGAAGTTTGATCATAGATCACAACTTCCGAAACTTTTTGCAGACAATAAACTTTCAATTCTTCCAATTTCCAGAGGCGGTTATGTCATTGGAGCATTTGAAACTTTTTGCGACTTTAACACAGATGATATTGAAGCTTCGCCTATTGAGTTCCCTACATTTTTAGAAAGTCTTGATTATCGTGATATAACAAGTGAAGCGACTGCAATAAACTGTGCTTTTGTTTCAAAAATTCTTCACGATTTTACAAACGAAGATAACCTATTTCCAACTGTCAGCGGACGAATGAGTTCGTCATCATTTAGTTTTGGCATTAACTCAGCCAAGGGTTTGTTTACGGTTAACGTTGGAAATTCGCAAGTAGAAATTGACGGAGGTTACGAAGGCGACAATTCTTTAAACCTTATTGAAGCTAAAAATTATATTTCTGGTGACTTTCTTGTTCGACAACTTTACTATCCCTTCAAACTTTGGAGTGGTAAAATTCAAAAACAAGTTCGAACAATTTTTCTTACCTATTCAAATGGTGTTTTTCATTTACGAGAATATGCGTTCTCTAACGTCAACCATTACAATTCCGTTGTGCTTGTCAAGCATAGAAAATATGTTGTACAGGAAGGCACTTTTAATCTTGAAGCATTATCGCAAATTCTAGACACAACTAAATCTGTTAAAGAGCCTGAAATTCCTTTTCCGCAAGCTGACAGTTTCGAAAGAGTTATTAATCTTTGCGAACTTCTGAAACAAAAGGAATTTATCACAAAAGAAGAAATTACTCAAAACTATGACTTTGATGCAAGGCAAACAGACTATTATTCCAACGCAGGAAAATATTTGGGACTAAGTGACACAACGCGAGATCCATTAACAGAACAAACAGGCTGTTTCTTAACAACAAAAGGAAAACAAGTTTTCAGTTTAAACCTCCTTGACAGACAAAAAGAATTTGTAAAGCTAATTATTTCTCATTCTGCGTTTAAACAAACCTTGAAACTTCATCTTGAAAATGGAGAAATGCCAGATAAAGATAAAATCGTTGAAATAATGAAACGTGCAAAACTTTATAACGTTGGTTCCTACTCTACATATTCCAGAAGAGCATCAACAATTATTGGTTGGACAAATTGGATCATAAACCAAACAGAAGAATAAGAGCAAGCCACCAACTTAGCCTTTGCTCAAATTATTTAAAAACCTCTTTCCCGCATTAAAGCATCCAACTCTTTCCACTTTCTTCCTTTAGAAAAATTCGCTGCTAAACTTGGATCCAATCCTTCGATAAGTACCTGGTGCATGCCCAGTCTTTTAATTCTCTTTTTAAGGATTGCATTGGCTTTATTTTCTTCCGCAATCATTCCGGCATAAATGACAGAAAACCAAATATCCATTTCTTCTGCATCGGTTCCATAATCATCGGTTAACCTTGTTACCAGGTTTAAAATATTTACATCAATATTTCTATTTGTGGGAGTATAAAAAGCAACAAAATCATTGTAAATCTTTTCCGCGCTGTGTACGTTTCCTAAAATTTTCAATCTTGAAAAATATTCAGTATCTCTTGGCGCGTATCTTAGCTTGTGTGGGCGCGTTAGATAGACACACCAATCGTCAAAAGAGCCGCTATCAAACTCAACTATATTTCTATTTCTAACATTCTTTATCAGTGTCGGCATTGATAGTTTTTTAACGCTTGAAGAAACCAATGTCCTAACGGACCGGCTTAATAAATACTCAACTCAATATAACAGTAAACAAAGAAATAATGAAGATTTTTATTTCTCTGGAAAAACTTTATTTAGTGATATGGATTTCAGAAAGTAGCTGAGCACTTAGCGTTCAAAGTCGCTAAATAATGAGAGTGAAAAACAGCTTATTTATCGGTTTACTGGAATTGCAATATGCCAGTTGCTTTTTTCGCAACAATACGTACGCAAACGGAGTGTTGGATTTACTAATTAGGTCACATATGACCGCCAGGGTTCCCAAATAAAGCCTATCGGTTTTTTAAATTCCGTGCAGCGTCCTCATCCAAAAACCAATGCAATTCTCCCTGGGCTGGTTTTATGAGTTGGGATGGTAATTTTTCAGGCATATATTTTCCTTCTAAAACCTGTTGAAGTACATTTGCTTTTTTGGGTCCGTCTACCATAAACGCGATATTGGAAGCCTTATTTACTATCACCGGCATTAGCGTAATGCGGTACATTTTCTGCTCTTCATTATACACAGAATTTACCCAATGAATATTTTCATCAATTATGTGCGAACCGGGAAATAAGGACAGTGTGTGGCCGTCATCGCCCATGCCAAGAAGCACAAGGTCAAAGCTATAGGCAGCGCTATCAAAAAATGTATGCAATAACTTCTCATACTCCTTTGCGGCAAAATTGGCTTCAATATCCGTACGCATCTTATGGATCTGCGTTGCCGGTATATCTACATGATCTAACAATATATCGAAAGCCATTTTCGCATTATTGCGCTCATCGCGATAAGGAACCACTCTTTCATCTCCCCAAAATATATTGATGCGCTTCCAGTTGATTTGACTGCTGTATTTTTCAGAAGCTAATTTTTGATAAAGTAATTTCGGGGTTCCCCCTCCGGAAAGTACGAGTGAAAAAAACTCCTGATTTTTTAAGGTTTCTGCAATTAAATCACAAATCCATTGAGCCAGGTTTTCGCTCATTATTTCCTTATTATCAAAAATATGTAGTTTCATTTAAGCGCTTTTTTCGGTTTTTTTAGCTTTCGGTTTTGCTTCTTCTTTTTTTATCGGTTTTGCTTCTTTCTTTTCCGAAGATTTTGCTTCTTCTTTTCCCGAAGACTTCGCTTTGGCAGGCATTGAAATCCAGTTGTGTCCATCTCTTGCGATCAGCGCTTCAGCATCTTCAGGCCCCCATGAATTGGGCGAATAATTAGGGAAATTTAAAGGCTTACGTGCCTGCCACACTTCCAAAATCGGCATGACCACCTTCCATGCTGCTTCTACCTGGTCGGCACGCATAAATAACGTGGCATCGCCATCCATTACGTCATACAATAGCGTTTCATAAGCCTCGGGTTCCTCGCCTTTATAAGCATCTTCATAACTGAAGACCATGTCCACCGGGTTTAGTATCATTGCCTGCCCGGGCCGTTTTGCCTGGAAGGTGAGACAAATATCCATCTCAGGCGAAATGCCAATAGAGAGGCGATTTGGCCGCCATGTTTCTGTTGCTTCCTTTGGGAAAGCAAAATCCGGCGCGGGTTTGAACTGAATCGTTAATTCAGTAGATTTTTCATGAAGCCGTTTCCCGGTGCGCACGTAAAACGGAACGCCTTCCCAACGCCAGTTATCAATAAAAAATTTTGCTGCCGCAAAAGTTTCGGTATTAGAATTGGCATCTGTACCTTTCTCTTCTTTATATCCCGGCACTTTTTCTCCCTCCATCCAGCCCGCGCCATACTGCCCCCGCGCTGCATAATCCTGAACTTCATCCTTGGGTATCCTGCGGATGGCATTTAATACATCCACTTTTTTATTCCTAATCTCATTGGCATCAAACGAAACCGGGGTTTCCATCGCTATCATACAAAGCAATTGTAAAATATGATTCTGAATCATATCTCTTAGTGCACCGGACGTTTCGTAATATCCGCCACGTCCTTCTACGCCAACAGTCTCCGCCGCCGTAATTTGCACATGGTCTATATAATGCCGGTTCCACAATGGCTCGAACAAAGCATTCGCAAAACGCATTGCCAGTATATTTTGCACCGTTTCTTTTCCGAGGTAATGATCAATACGATATATCTGTTCTTCATCAAAATATTTGCCGAGCATCTGATTCATTTCTACCGCGCTTTTCAGATCGTGGCCAAAAGGTTTTTCTATAACAATACGTGCACATTTGGTATCCTTGCAAAGCTTCATTTTGCCAATATGTTTTACAATTTCAGGAACCAGCTGCGGCGCTACCGCCATATAAAAAACAACGGTAGGGTGAACCCCGGCTTCCGCCTCTTTTTTCTTTGCTATGGCGTCCAGCTTATCATACGACTTGGCATCATTTGCGTCCATTTGCAGATAACTCACGTTTTTTGAAAACTCATCCCATTTACCATTAGAATCTTTTATCCTGGAGAAATTATCGATTCCCGCTTTTAAATGCTTCTTATAATCTGCGTCAGAATAGGCAGACCGGCCAATACCAACAATGCTGAAATGATCGGGCATGGCATTATCCAGGAAAAGATTGTATAACGCAGGATTTAATTTTCTATAGTTAAGATCGCCACTGCCACCGAAAATAAAAAGGACTGTGGGAGATAATTTTTTATAATCTAACATTTTGATTGGTTTAATTTTAGTTGGTCTTATTCGGCTTTTCGGGTTTCAATAAATTGCAGTAAACAAATAAATAGTCCGAATTTTCATTTTTATCAATCGCCATTCGGCAAACTCGGGAGAAAATACTTTTGGAGAGGAGTTTAAAAATAAAAACAGGGTTATGAATTATTTGTTTGTTTGCTGTAGTTATCTCTGATCTCTTTTCTCCTACCACTTATTCCTCACTCCCATTCTGTATGAAAAATTCCATCTTCATCAATTCTTTGATAAGTATGCGCGCCAAAGAAATCACGCTGCGCCTGTACCAAATTGGTTGGTAATAATCCTCTCCGATAGGCATTAAAATAATTTAAAGAAGCCATCAATCCGGCCGCAGGATAATTGTTCAATGCAGCTGCTGCAACAATTTTTTGCAAAGAAGCTTCCTTCTGCTGAAGAATTTTAGCGATGTCAGCATCGAGCAATAAGTTTTTTAATGATGGATTCTGGTACGCTTTTTTAAACACATCGAGCATGGCAGACCGAATTATACAGCCGCCACGCCACACACTCACTACTTCCGGCAAAGGAATCTCCATTTTTAATTCGTCAGATGCAGTGGTAAGCATTGCAAGACCTTGTGCATAACTGATTAAAGAAGCGAAATAAAAAGAGTCGCGCAATTGGCTGATAAATTCTTTTTTATCAGTTTCAATTTTTTGTAGGGATGTTTTATAAAGAGATGCAGCCTCTTTTCTTTCTTCAATCAATGACGAAAGATTGCGCATCATCACGGCTGAATCTATTGTTGGTATGGGCATTGGCAAATCAAGCCCCGACTGGGAAGTCCATTTTCCGGTACCCTTAGCACCAGCTTTATCAAGGATCATGTCCACGAGGTCATTACCAGTCTTATCATCTTTTTTATCAAAAATAATTGTGGTGATTTCCAACAAATATGATTTCAAATCTCCACTATCCCAATCTTTAAAAACCTCATGAAGTTCTTGATTGGAAAGTCCCAATCCATGATGCATTAAATCGTAACATTCGCTGATCAGCTGCATTATCGCGTATTCTATACCGTTATGCACCATCTTTACATAATGCCCCGCGGCATCATGGCCAAGATAACCCACACAGGGTTCGTCATTTACTTTTGCAGAAACCGCCTTTAATATTGGCTCGACTTCTTTATAAGCTTCTTCATCACCCCCGGGCATAATGCTTGGGCCTCTGCGTGCGCCTTCCTCGCCACCGGAAATACCGATTCCCATAAAATGAAAACCAATGTCTTTCAACTCATTAATTCTTCTTAACGTATCTGTATAATGAGAATTACCTCCATCAATAATAATATCGCCTTTTTCCAATAAGGGTTTCAGATCTTTAATAACACTATCCACAGGTTTCCCTGCCGGAACAAGCATCATTAGTTTACGCGGCGTTTTTAAAAGCGAAATCATCTCTGACAAAGAATTCACTCCTTTTACAGTTCCTTTAATGGAAGAGTCCTTCGCTGCAGAAGCCTCGAGTCCTTTTGTTTTATCAGGATTGGTGTCATAGCCAATTGCAGAAAAGCCATGATCCGCCATATTTAATAAAAGATTGCTACCCATTGTGCCAAGGCCAATCATTCCGAAATCAAATTTGTTAGATTCCATATTATTTTTTTGAAATGCAAAATTAACGAAATCAAATTACTATTAGATGAGATAGAGAGGTTCTCATAAAATAGAACTGAAAGCTATTTTATTTATCTTTTTCAAGATAGGAATTCATCTTGAAATAATTTTTTGAATAATGATTTTTAACTTTTGTTATCTTGCCCAATTCACCAATAAAATTTTTACTTAAAAAAATACTGATGAGGAAATTAACTGTCTTTGCTGTACTGATCCTATGTGCAACCAAACTTATCGCCCAGGAACCCCCTTCATTTTGGGAAGATGAATTGAAAAACGAATACAACCGCGAACCGATGCATGTGACTTATTTCGCTTACGCTAATAAAGAACAGGCTTTACAGGATAACAGGGAACAATCAAAATATTTTCAATCATTGAACGGCAACTGGAAATTCAAATGGGTAGATAAGCCTGACGACAAGCCGTTGGGTTTTTGGAAAACAGATTATGATGATACTCATTGGGTCAATTTTAAGGTGCCTGCCACATGGGAAGTGAATGGATACGGTATTCCTATCTATACTAATATAAAATATGATTTTGGATATTTAATGCAACCCAATCCACCACACGTACCTCACCAATACAATCCGGTAGGCTCTTACCGAAGAGAAATAACCATTGACAAAGACTGGGATGGAAAAGACATCTACATTCAATTTGGCGGAGTGCGCTCTTGTTTTTATTTATGGGTAAACGGCCAATGGGTAGGCTACAGTGAAGACAGTAAACTTCCGGCTGAATTTAATATTACAAAATATGTAAAACCTGGACAAAAAAATTTAATCGCCTTCCAGGTTTATCGCTGGAGCGATGGTACTTACATCGAGGACCAGGACATGTGGCGGTTAGCCGGTGTGGATCGGGATGTTTACATGTATGCACGCAACCCAATTCACATACGTGATGTAGAAATTATTCCCGGCCTGACCAATGATTATAAAAATGGCCAATTAAAAATCAGCCTCGATTTCTTAAATAATAATGACAAGGTTCTTAAAGATTACAAAGCTTCTTTTGAGTTATTAGATGCATCTGGAAAATCGATTTATAAAAAATCTGTATCGTTAAATGACTCAACAAAATTTAAAAACATTATTGCGATTATCAGAAATCCTAAAAAGTGGACCGCGGAAACGCCAAATCTCTACACGATTCTTACTACTTTAACCGATAGCCATGGCAAGGTGATAGAAGTAATTCCCCAAACAACAGGGTTTAGAAAAGTGGAAATAAAAGATGGCGCCTTATATGTAAATGGGAAGGCTATTTTAATAAAGGGCGTAAACCGGCATGAAATGGATCCTTTGACCGGCCAGGTTATCAGTAAAGAAAGAATGGAGCAGGATGTGAGGATTATGAAGGAGAATAATATTAATGCAGTTCGTACTTCTCATTATCCTAATGATCCTTACTGGTATCAGTTGTGCGATAAATATGGATTGTATGTGGTAGATGAAGCGAACCTTGAATCTCACGGAATGGGTTTTGGAGAAAATTCCCTGTCTAAAAAACCGGATTGGTTCCTGCAACATTTTCAAAGAGATTCCAGGGCAGTAGAGCGCGATAAAAATCACGCTTGTGTAATCATTTGGTCTATGGGCAATGAAGCCGGAATGGGAATTAATTTTGAAAAGTGTTATGAATGGATAAAGCATCGGGATCCTTCGCGCCCCGTAGAATATGAACCGGCAAGCGCCACTCCTTTTTCTGATATTTACTGCCCGATGTATCCTTCACCTGATGATATGGTGCGCCATGTAAAATACGACAGCAACAGCAATCAAAAACCGTTCATCCTGGTGGAATATGCACATGCGATGGGCAATACGGACGGAAATTTTAATGATTATTGGGATACCATCCGCAAATATTATCCACGCATGCAAGGCGGATATATTTGGGATTTTGTAGACCAGGGTTTTCAAAAGGTTACTGATAGGGGCGATACGATTTGGGCCTATGGTGGCGATTATGGCGTTGATATGCCAAGTGACGATAATTTTAACTGCAACGGCCTTGTCTTACCCGATCGCTCATTGAATCCGCAAATGCTGGAAGTAAAAAAAATATATCAAAACATATTTACTTTTCCTGCCGATATAATGGTTGGAAAAATAAAAGTGTATAATGATAATTTCTTTAAAAACCTGGATGATGTTTACCTGGATTGGGAATTGGTTGCAGATGGAAAAATTATTCAGAAAGGAAAATATGAAACACTCAAAGCAGGACCGCATGATACAGACCTCGTTGATCTGCATTATAAATTACCGCGCATGGCCTACAAAGAAATTTTTCTCAATGTTTATTATAAAAATAAAAAGGAAGAAGGCATGCTACCTGCCGATTGGGAAATAGCGAAGGATCAGTTGATTCTATACAGCCAACTGAACAATAAAACGACATTACCAGAATCAGGAAATTTAAGCGTTCAAATTAATGACAGTGTTATCAATGTATCTAACAGCATTGTAATATATACTTTCAGCAGGAACGACGGATTATTGCATCAATATGTGGTGGATGGCAATAATTTTTTAAAAGAAGGCTATTATTTGAAACCCAATTTCTGGCGACCACCTACGGACAATGATTTTGGAGCAGACCTCCAACTAAAACTGATAAACTGGAAACGTGCCAGCCATAATTATGTATTGCTTGGTTTCGATATAGATTCATCCAATGACAAAAACATCAAATTGAATATGCATTATTCGCTGCCTGATGTATATGCTTATCTTGATATTAATTACGAGTTAAATGGAGAAGGCGCGATGAAAGTAACAGAATCGATGCAGGCTGATAAAACAAAAGAAGAACCGATGATGTTTAAATTTGGCATGCAGATGATGTTGCCAAAAGAATACAACCAAATGGAATGGTACGGACGCGGGCCATCAGAAAATTATTGGGATCGCAAAGATGCGGCCTTCATTGGTCAATATAAAATGAACGTTCACGATCAGTTTCATTCTTATGTAAGGCCACAGGAAACCGGCAATAAAACGGATGTGCGCTGGGTGAAATTAACCGACGAGAACGGTAGAGGATTATCGATTTCAGGCGATACAGTTTTAAATATTGCTGCACGGCATTACCTCGATAATGACCTTGACGAAGGACTGGTAAAGCATAACAGGCATTCAGGCGAATTGAAAGAGAGAAATATGACCGTATTGAATATTGACCTGGAGCAAACCGGCCTGGGAGGTATCAATTCTTGGGGCACATGGCCATTGAAGCAATATAGGATGGAGTATAAAAATTACAGCTATTCTTTTACAATCACACCGGTAAAATAAAAAAGCTCAATAAATGTTTGTTTACTGTTATTCTGCTCAATGTTTAACAAAATATCTGTCGAAGTATAAAAACATAATTTGGAGTGTAACTCTTAATTAGCTTATCTTTGCAGCGTAAAAGAATTAGTGAAGGGGACGGAAGCGTTCCCTTCTTCTATTTTCTAAAAGAAAACAAAAAATGAATACTTCTGCAGAAATTGTGAAGATTGAAGAGTTTGTAAAACAATCGATTAAAAATTCGGAAAATTTATTTCTTGTAGAGGTAAAAAGCGCTCCGGGAAATAAGATCACTGTTTTACTTGATGGCGATAATGGTATTACCATCGAAAATTGCACAGTAATCAATAAAGCCCTTTATAAATTTATTGAAGAAACGGAACTCTTTGGGAATGCCAATTTCTCTTTGGAGGTTTCTTCTCCCGGGATTGACAGACCGCTGCAATTATTGAGGCAGTATAAAAAAAATATCGGGCGCAAAGTAGAAATAGTAACGAATGATGGCACTAAATTGGAAGGAGTTCTTACCCACGTAAACGATGAAAATATAATAATTGAAGAAAAAACAGGTAAAGCAAATAAAATGGTAATGAAAACAACAACAATATTATTTAATCAGATAAAGCACACTACTGTGCTGATAACTTTTTAAAATAACAGTATGGCAAGTATCAATTTAATTGAGTCCTTTCAGGAATTCAAAGACGCTGAAAATATAGACAGGCCTACTTTAATGAAAGTAATGGAAGATGTCTTTAAAACACTTATCCGTAAAAAATATGGATCGGATGATAATTTTGACGTAATCGTTAATGACCAGAAAGGCGACCTTGAAATATTTAGACGCCGCACTATTGTAGATGACGATGACTTGTATAACACGCTCACAGAAATAGAATATAAAGACGCGATAAAAATAGAACCAGACTACCAGGTGGGTGAAGAATTGTATGAAGAGGTGGATATTCAGAAAGAATTTGGGCGAAGGGCGATACTTGCCGGAAAGCAAACACTTGCAAGCCGTATTAATGATCTTAAGAAAAATATTCTTATTAAGAAATATGAAAACAGGATAGGTGAAATTATCAGTGGAGAAGTTTACCAGGTATGGAAAAAAGAAATTTTATTATTGGATGAGGAGGGTAATGAAATGTTGCTTCCAAAATCGGAGCAAATCCCTTCAGATTATTTTAAGAAAGGAGAAACTGTACGGGCAGTAGTAAAGAATGTGGAATTAAAGAACAACCAGGCTACCATTATTGTTTCCAGGACAGACTCTTCCTTCCTGGCAAAATTGCTTGAAATTGAAGTTCCTGAGATTTTCGATGGTTTGATAGTAATAAAGAAAATAGTAAGAGATCCGGGAGAAAGAGCAAAAGTGGCCGTCGAAAGTTTCGATGACCGTATAGACCCGGTTGGCGCCTGTGTGGGAATGAAAGGAAGCCGGATTCACGGAATCGTCCGGGAGCTTAAAAATGAAAATATTGATGTGATTAATTGGACAAATAATATTCAATTGCTCATTCAGAGATCTCTGACCCCTGCTAAAATTACCAGCATGGAGGTAGATATGGAAGCAAAGCACGCCAGCGTATATTTGAAGCCAGACCAGGTTTCTCTTGCCATCGGCCGCAGGGGCGTGAATATAAAATTGGCTTGTGAACTTACAGGGCTTGAAATAGATGTATTCCGCGACAATGAGGGCGAGGTAGAAGAATACGATGTGGATCTTGATGAATTTACAGATGAATTAGAAACCTGGGTAATTGACGAGTTAAAAAAGATAGGTTGTGATACAGCAAAAAGTGTGTTAGATTTATCTGATGAAGAATTAGAACGCAGGACAGATCTTGAAAAAGAGACAATTGCGGAAGTAAAAAAAATACTTAACGAAGAATTTACGAACGAATAAATCAAATCAATTTAAATAGATTTGATTATTTTAAAAATAAAAAGGCACCGTCTTTAAAAAAAGGTAAGGAAAGTTTAATGTCAGAAATAAATACACCACGTTTGATGGCAGCAGCCAAAGAGTTTAACATAGGTACTTCTACCTTGACGGACTTTCTTGTGTCCAAAGGTTTTGAAACGAGCGACCTTAAGCCGACATCAAAAATTTCTGAAGATATGTACCGCGTGCTTCAGGTAGAGTTTCAGCCTGATAAGGTGGCAAAGCAAAAAGCGGAACAAATTGACCTCCCTAAAAACGCTCCTGCAGACAATAAAAAAAGAAGAGATGAACAAGATCTTTCCTTTAATAAAAAAGAAACGAAAGAGACGGTTAAGGAGAAAGAAGAAAAAGTGCATGTGGTAGAAGAGATCGTTCCGGTTAAAGAGAAAGAAAAAGAGGTAGTCATTGCAGAAAAAGAAAATAAGCCAAATGAAATACCAGAGATAGTTGTAGAGGCCAAAGAGAACATAGAAAAAGAAAACGTTGTTGTCCCTGAGAAAGTTGCAGAATCCACGCATCCTGAACTTACTAAAATAAATGCTCCGGAGGTCGAAGGCTTAAAAATAATAGATAAAATTGATCTTAGCTCCATTGATTCTTCAGTACGGCCCAAAAAAGATTCGAAGAAAAAAGACGTAAAAAGTAAAGTGAAAGGCGTGATTACTGAGGAAAATCATGAGATCGAAAAAACTTTACCGGAAGAATTGGAAGTAGAAGTAAAAGGCCCTGTTGCTGCCACAGAAAAGGATGTTCCGGCAATTATTACCAACATCAAGGCTGCTAAATTGGAAGGCCCTAAAATAATGGGCAAAATTGATCTTCCGGTTTATAATGATACGCGGCCCAAACCTTCAAATGAAAAAAGAAAACGTAAAAGGATCATTGTAGAGAAAAAGCCTGCGCCGGGTAATCATCCACGCCCAAATATCCAACGGCCAAGTGGGAATAATGGGAATAACAGGCCTGCGCCGGGTGGAAGATTTAATAACCGAAACGCTCCTGCAACAAGACGTGAAGAAAAGGAAATTGACCAAAAGGAAATTCAGGATAAAATAAAAGAAACCCAGGCCAAACTTGCCGGATCGGGAGGAAGAGGCAAAAGTCTTAAAGCTAAATACAGAAAACAGAAGAGGGAAGAAGCAGCAGAACATGTGGGAGAAGAAGTCACTGATAATAAATTGCAGGTAACGGAATTTATTTCCGTAAGCGAGTTTGCCAACTTGATGGATGTAAGCTTTGCAGATGTAATTAGTAAATGTATGAGCCTTGGTATTATGGTGTCTATCAATCAACGCCTTGAAGCAGATGTGATAGAACTTGTAGCAGGAGAATTTAATTACGAAGTAGAGTTTATTGATATCGACGACCAATTAGATACAGATGAAGAGGATGAAGAAGATAATGAAGAAGATCTTGTACCCCGCTCCCCTATTGTTACTATTATGGGACATGTGGATCATGGTAAAACGTCTTTATTAGATTATATACGCCATGCAAATGTGATAGCAGGCGAAGCCGGTGGTATCACACAGCACATTGGCGCTTATGAGGTTACTGTTAAAAATGGCCGCACTATTACATTCCTGGATACTCCGGGGCATGAAGCTTTTACCGCCATGCGAGCCAGGGGTGCAAAAGTTACAGACATTGCAGTTATTGTAATTGCAGCTGATGATGCTGTAATGCCTCAAACAAAAGAGGCGATTTCCCACGCTCAGGCTGCAAATGTACCTATGGTATTTGCATTGAATAAAATGGATAAAGAAGGTGCTAATCCTGAAAAAATAAAAGAGCAACTTTCAGCGATGAACATCCTGGTTGAGGATTGGGGAGGTAATTTCCAGAGCCAGGAAATAAGTGCAAAACAAGGGCTAAATGTGGATGAATTACTCGATAAAGTATTATTGGAATCCGACTTGCTTGAATTAAAAGCCAATCCGAAAAAGGCGGCAAGTGGCACGGTAATCGAGGCATCTTTAGATAAAGGAAAGGGCTACGTAGCTACTATCCTGGTTCAAAACGGCACTTTAAAGCAAGGTGATCTTTTGGTTTCCGGACAATATTACGGACGTGTAAAAGCAATGTTCAACGAACGCAATCAGCGCATCAACGATGCGCCGCCATCAACTCCTGTGTTGATTTTGGGTTTGAATGGAGCGCCACAGGCCGGGGAAACTTTTAAAGTATTTGAAGACGAATCTGAAGCCAAAGATACCGCCAACAGAAGAGCACAAATACTACGTGAGCAGGGTATCAGGGCCAAAAAACACATCACACTTGACGAAATTGGCCGCAGGCTTGCCTTGGGTAATTTTAAACAATTGAACCTTTTAATCCGTGCCGATGTGGATGGGTCTGTGGAAGCATTGAGTGATTCTCTGCAGAAATTAAGTACAGAAGAAATCGCCGTAAGTATTGTACACCAGGGAGTTGGACAAATTACAGAAACGGATGTAATGCTCGCTACTGCCTCGGATGCCGTTATTATTGGCTTTAATGTAAGGCCTTCGTTGCAGGCATCTAAAATTGCAGAACATGAGGGAGTAGAAATTAAAACATATTCTATTATTTATGACGCTATAGATGAAGTGAAAAGCGCGATGGAAGGAATGCTCGAACCTAAAATACAGGAAAAGGTGCTGGGCGTAGCTGAAATAAAAGAGACCTACAAATTTGATAAAGCAACTGTGGCAGGTTGTATGGTAGTGGAAGGAAAGATTGCCAGAAACAACCGAATTCGTTTGGTAAGAGATGGCATCATTATTCATACAGGGGAATTGGGAAGTTTGAAACGCTTTAAAGATGACGTAAAAGAAGTTAGTAATAATATGGAATGCGGGATGATCATCAGGAATTATAATGATTTGAAAACCGGTGATATGATTGAAGCATTTGAAGAAATAGAAATAAAAAGAACCTTATAAAAAGCGCACTGATTACTTTCTTTAACAAAAGAACATCAACTTTTAACTTTCCAAAAATTTAACTCACGATTTACAGGCGTATTTTTGGCACAATATTATAAAATTGCAGCATGCTGCTGTAATTTAAAATGCAACAAATTCTGATGAAAAAAAGCTTGTTTATTCTTTGTTTTTTCCTGTCTACAGCCACTTTATTCGCCCAAACAAAAAAAGTGGTAGCCGATAAAATAATCGCAACCGTAGGCGACAAGATTATTCTAAAAAGCGATATCGATAATAGCATACATGATATGCAAAGGCAGGGGTTGGACGTACCTGCTAATGCTGACTGCCTGCTTCTCCAGCAAGCGCTGGCTATGAAAGCATTGGTATTACAGGCAGAGATAGATTCTATTCCTGTTTCTGATGATGATGTAAATGCAGAAATTGATAACAGGGTAAGGTTTTATTTATCACAATATGGATCAAAAGAAATCCTGGAACAAATCGCCGGGAAATCAGTATTTCAGCTAAAACAGGAAATGATACCTGTCTTTCGGGATCAATTATTGGCAAAAGGAGAACGTGATAAAATTACCGGTGACATAAAAATAACACCCAAAGAAGTAGAAGCCTATTATGCAAAAATACCAAAGGATAGCCTTCGCTTTTACGATACGCGACTTGAGATTGGCCAAATAGTAATGTACCCTAAACCTAGTCGCGACCTTGAAAATTATGCAATAGACCAATTAAAGGAGTATAAAAAAGAAGTAGAAAACGGAAGCAAAAAATTTGAAGTGCTGGCGTCACTTTTTTCGGATGACCCGGGAAGTAAAAACAATGGAGGCCAGTACGAAATAAACCGTAATGAAAAGCAATGGGACCCAATATTTCTTTCTAAGGCATTTAGCTTAAAAGATGGTCAAATTTCCAATGTTTTTAAAACTAAATTCGGATACCATATTATTCAAATGGTGAGTCGCCGTGGCGATGATGCTACCATCAGGCATATCTTAAAAATTCCGCAGGTAAGCTCCATAGAAATCAATGCAGCAAAGGAAAAGTTAGATTCGATTAGAACCCTTTTAGTGACCGGAAAGATCACATTCGGCGAAGCAGTATCAAAGTTCAGCGAAGACGACAATAGCAAATTTACCGGCGGTCTTATCACAGCCGGTGATGGCAGCGGCAATACTTTCTTATCTTATGATCAACTTCCGGATAAAGATCTTGTGCTGATGCTTAAAAATTTGAAAATCGGAGAGTATTCTGAACCAACAGAATATCTGGACGCCTCTCAGAAAAAAGCCGTGAGGATAGTGGAAATAAAGAGTAAAAGCGAGCCGCACAGGGAAAACCTTAAAGATGATTATGATCAGATAGCGCAGTATGCGCTGGAAGAAAAAAAGAACGATGCTTTAGATCAATGGTTTAATAAAAAGATTCCTACGTTTTATGTAGATATTGATAAAAAGTATCAATCGTGCCCCGAATTGAAAAGTTGGGTAGAAAATAAAGTTACTGTTCAAAAATAAGAATTTAATATTTTATTCCTGCAAGTAGTAAGAACGTAAACGTTAAAGAAATACTTATCATCCTTCCTAATAACCTTCCACAAAAAGTCCATTCGTAGTTTTTTTTGAATACTACCTTTAAGGTTCCAGAGTTTAGATTGGGGCGTTTAATCTTTTCCTACAATGCCAGGAATCAACAGTAAACAAATGTTTAATTCAATTTCTTATTTGCTTTTATACCCTTTTGCGGGTATGAAATAGTTAAAACTCCGCATTCTTGGGAAATCTTGGAAAAGGGATAACGTCTCTTATATTCGCCATGCCGGTAACAAACTGAATTATTCGTTCAAAGCCAAGCCCAAAGCCCGCGTGAGGTGCGCTTCCAAAGCGTCGTGTATCAAGATACCAATTCATGTCTTCGACCGGGATATTCATTTCCAGCATCCTTTTTTCTAAAAAGTCCAGTCGTTCTTCACGCTGCGAGCCGCCAACTATTTCGCCGATGCCTGGCGCGAGAATGTCCATTGCAGCAACAGTCTTGCCATCCTCATTTTGTCTCATGTAAAACGCTTTTATTTCCTTTGGATAATTGATAAGAATCACCGGCTTTTTAAAATGCTTTTCTACCAGGTAACGTTCGTGTTCGCTTTGCAAGTCAATGCCCCATTTATCCACCAGGTATTGAAATTTCTTTTTCTTATTGGGTGTTGAATTTTTCAAAATTTCGATCGCTTCAGTATACGTCAGCCTTTCAAAATTGTTATTGATTACAAATTCTAATTTTTCGATCAGTCCCATGTCACTTCTTTCGTTCTGCGGTTTCAGTTTTTCTTCTTCCACCAATCGTGCTGCCAAAAAATCCAGGTCTTCGCGGTTATGCTCCAAAGCATATTTAATGATATACTTGATAAATTCTTCCGCCAGGTTCATATCATCTTCCAAATCGGAGAATGCCATTTCAGGTTCAATCATCCAGAACTCAGCAAGGTGCCTCGCAGTGTTGGAATTTTCCGCGCGAAACGTCGGGCCAAAAGTATAAACATCGCCTAATGCCATTGCAGCAAGTTCTGCTTCCAATTGCCCACTTACGGTAAGATTAGTTGCTTTTCCAAAAAAATCTTCTTTATAATTAACGGTTCCATCCTCATTCTTCGGGGGATTTTCCAGATCAAAAGCTGTAACATGAAATGTTTCTCCCGCGCCCTCCGCATCAGAAGCGGTGATAATAGGAGAGTGCAAATACACAAATCCTTTTTTGTTGAAAAAATCGTGGATGGCAAAAGCAAGGGAATGCCTTATTCTAAAAATAGCGCCAAAAGTACTTGTGCGAAAACGCAGGTGAGCGATTTCTCTCAAAAATTCGAGACTGTGCTTTTTTGGTTGAAGTGGAAATTTTTCTGCATCACTATCGCCAAGTATTTCCAGGCTTTTAGCTTTTAATTCAACTTTCTGACCTTTACCCAAAGATTCCACTAAAGTTCCCGCTACTTTTAATGCAGCACCTGTAGTAATTCTTTTTAAAATTATATCATCGAATTTCCCCAGCTCAATTAATACCTGAAGATTTGAATTCGTACTGCCGTCGTTTAATGCGATGAATTGATTATTTCTAAAAGTGCGAACCCATCCCATCACGGTTAACTCTTTACCAATTAATTCACTCTTTAATACTTCTTTAATTCGTACCCTTTGATTAAACATTTTGCATTTTTTAGAACCGCAAATATAAAGTAAGCCAATAAAGTTTTTGGAATATATCCAACGTTTACAACTATTTTAATAAAGAAGAAAGAATTCATCTTTTAACCGGGTAGTGTAAAATCAACAAAATCTCTTAAAAAAATTTTATGAAACTGCCGGTTGTAAGTTTATTACAGGAGCGGGCATTATGGATACTTTTTTCAATGACCTTTGGAATTTTTTCACCTTTACTTTTTCATAAATGAGAAATAAGGAGATAGAATAAAATGGCAGGCATGGAATTTTATAACGGACGAGTGTACCAAAATTTAAAGTGCTGGCGCCTACAAACAGCCCAAAAATAACCGCAAAAAGAAAACAATACATGATCAACGGATCCGCGACAATTAATTTAAAAAAAGTGAACAGCCCACACTTAAAGATTACATAGATCGTAAAGAACATCAGAACCAGGCTTTCCATTGCTGCCATCAATTGCGATACTTTATGCGCCTCCCAAATAAATGGCCTGAAAAAAGTAGTAGCGACCGCTATTGGCGCTATTTTGATTAATCCACTGAAAGTGCCATCAAACGTAGCTCCAAGGCTAAAATTGGAAGACGCATCTTCTCTGCCGCTTCTTTGCTCGATCACTTCATTCAGATGTGTAATACTTGAAGTCAGATCTTCAACTGCGTAAGCACCCAATTCATCGTTATAAGAAGACAGTACCTGGGTAAATCCAAATATGCTCAAGGCTATCAGGATGGGCGCAAAAAAATACCTGAAAAATTTAAACCTTATACCTTGAAAACTCTTTAAAATAATAAATAAAACAAAAAATGGGGCGTACGCAAGTAAAATATACACTTTTAGCACTACGAGAAAATATGCTGAAATAAAAATAATAATACCGTTTTTTATTATAGATTTTCTTTTATAAAACAAGCCATACAAGGAATAAGTAAGCCATCCAATAGCAGCAATACATAAAGAATCTTTTAATAAACCCGCACTCCAAAAGGCTAGAGTTGGAAAATATAAAATTGAGATGGCAAACTGCTTGTGCATTTTAGGATACTGCTCATAAAAAAATCTATACAGCTTCCATAAACCTGAAAAAGCAAGACAGGCGAAAAATAAGTTGATAACTGCATAGCTTCCGAATGAAATAAACGAAAAAAGAGCGTCAAGCCTTATCACCATATAATTACTTTCATCTCTGAAATAACCTTCGTTTCCATGTTCTTTCACCAATGAAAGATCAAAGTCTTTTCCTTTTTTAAAAATGTATTTTAGATTTTCGCTGTTATTTAGAATAAGATGGTAAAGATTGTTGCCTTCTAATTGATACAATACCGTAGAGTCACCGACAGTGAGGTAAGAATAATATAGAATAAATAAAATGCTCGCGATTATTTTAATCCAGAAACCCTGACGGTGATATTTTTGCAAAAGCGGATCGGCATATTTCTTTCTTTTCCTTTTAAAGAAAAGGTACATCATGAAGATATAAACAGGTAATAAAAAGAAATCAACAGGATCCATTAGGAAGTTTTTATGCAGGCTCTTAATAGATATTATGCTGCTTCTTTTAATTTGCCAATCGAACGGCCCGATGTTTGGTTAACAAAACCTTTTATGAATTTTAACTGAAAATAGTGCATCAAATTGTGTTTGCCCGGAGCCGCTAACCGCTGCAATATAATTGAAGGAGTGGCATCACAATTATTGGTAAAAGCATCTTTTACCGGCCAAAGGATGAAGCTTAGTTTTTTAAACTTGTTGGTTTTTTGAAACACCATTATTATGCCTGAAAAAGAAATTAAAAAACATATATAAACACTTAAAGCTATCAAGGGCTTTCCGCTAAACCTGGTTTTTAAAATATGAAATCTATTGCGCACGTAGTAATACATTTTCCAGTTACTATTGTAGTCCCAGTCATCTTTATAAGAATATGCACTCGCTGGATGGTAGTGAATACTAGTGGCTTTGGTATAAAAAGGGATTTTGTTTTTGCTGATTATCCGGTGATAATATTCAGTCTCATCGCCCCAGATAAAAAGCTCTTTTTTGGGTAAACCTACTTTTTTTATGATCTCCTTATTTAATAAGGTGCCATTAAATGGATGAGCAAAATTATGTATTATTTGTTCTTTTACTTCACTGAGTCCGGCGTAATTCCCGGTTTTCCAAACAAAACTATTTTTGTCTGCTTTATTAATTACTGCGCAATTTCTCAGGCACATTTTTTCATTTGCATTATCTTCCAGGAGCTTTTCTAACGCGTCATTTTTAGGAAATCCATCGTCATCCATCAGCCACATCCAATCATAGCCTTTTTCGTATGCTATCCTGATTCCGGTGTTAAAACCTCCTCCCGAACCAATATTTTTTTGTGTGAAGAATTCAATATCATCCTGCTGCGCGAGCCACGTTTCGGTTTTATCAGTACTGCCATTATTGATTACAAGAATCTTATCTATATTCCTGGTTTGATTTCGTAGAGCAGTAATGCATTCGGATAATAAATTCTGCCGGTTGTAAGTAACAACCACAGCGATAACTTTTTCCATAGGCGTAACTTTGGATTTTGTTAATAAAGGATACTCTTTTCTAAACGGGAAATAAGCAAAATTTATTGTTACCGGAAGGGCAATTAGCTTTCTGAGTTCGGAAAAATATCGATAGGATTTCCTGATAGAAAAGCCTCAGTAAAGGACTTTGAAAATTCTAAGGCTTCACCAATCACATGATGCATGTCCATATATCTGTAGGTTGCTAAGCGTCCAAGGAATGAAACGCGTGACAGTGATGTTGCCTTTTGACGATATTGATTTAATAATATTTTATCTTCCTTTAATCTTTTAGGATAGTATGGTATGTCATCTTTAGTTGTCTCTTTACTGTATTCTTTAAAGATGATTGTTTTCTCATGATTTTCCCAGGGAGCAAAATGTTTGTGCTCCGTAATGCGGGTATACGGAATATTCTCATTACAATAATTCATCTGGGTTACACCCTGAAAATCACCATCGTGTATGGATGATTCAAATGTAACGGTACGGTATCCAAGTCTACCATGCTCATAATTAAAATAAGCATCAATGGGACCTGTATAAAATACATGGTCGTAGTCTTCGACATTGTTTAAGGGGCTGAATTTTTTATTAAGTTGAATATAAATAGAAGGATGCTCGATTAATTTCTTAACCAGCTGAGTGTAACCCTCAACAGGAATTCCGGTATAGCTGTTATTATGATAATTATCATCATAATTAAACCGGACAGGAATTCTTTTTAGAATTGAAGCAGGCAGTTCAGCAGGCTCGCAGCCCCATTGCTTTTTGGTATATCCGTAGAAAAAAGCCTGGTACAATTCTTTGCCTATAAAGTGAAGCGCTTGCTCCTCAAAATTTTTGGGATTGGTAATATTTTTATCTCCGGTATTTTTTAAAAATTCTCCCGCAGATTGAGGTGTAAAAGTTCTGTTGAAAAGCTGATTTAGCGTGAGCAGGTTTACGGGAAGCGAATAGACAATACCTTCATACACTGCTTTTACCCGATGTATATAAGGCTTGAATTCAACAAATGAATTTACAAAATCCCAAATTTCTTTTTTATCTGTATTAAAAATATGTGGCCCGTAACGATGCACCATGATTCCTGTATCTTCATCGCGCGAGGTATGGCAATTGCCGGCAATATGATCACGTTCTTCAAAAATATCTATGCGACAATCCAGATTTTGCACTAGTTGATTCGCCAAAACGGCTCCTGAAAAACCAGATCCGATGATGAGGAAGCGAAAGGGCATAAGTCGTTTAGAATTTTATTATAAACGTAGTTATACCATAGAAAATTATCGGTTAAATGCTATTTATTTTGCATCATTAACTCATTTGCAAATTGCAGCATACTTACACTTTCAAATTCATTATTCAATTTTTGATAACGGCTAATTTTGTTATAAAAAAAAATTAGAAATATTAATACTAAAATTTTGAGGCTTTAAATGATAAATTAATAAAACACCAAAAGCAGCTTATGGGCACTAATTGTTAAATGCGAAGCAGATGTACTATATGTAATATTTATTTGATATTAAATATTGCAGCGATCCGACTAACTCTATGAAAAATGCGCGGGGATTGGACTTAAGCGGAACCGTTCTCTCTGATGAAGAGATGACCATGAAACTTAACTCCAGCGGGTGTTTCGATATAATTCATAATTTTTAGTCGGACAAAGATTAAACATCTCCTCTTCGTAAAATTTAATATCCTTGTAACGGACAATGGTGCGGTGATCTAATGAATCCGGAGCTATATTCAATTTTTTATTTCCAACTAAACTGATTTAAATTTTTAAATGAGCTTAGTATTAATTAAATCTCTTTATTTTGTGAGGTTTTTATTTAAAACAAATAAATGGAATGTGAATTCTTAAGGCCTCCGGTGAAAATTGTACAAACGAAATACCGCCAGATCAATATTTTTGACATTGACGGCATAAATATCGATAAAAAAGTAGTTGATGAATTTGGCGATGAATGGTTAAAATTTACCAATCATGATGATGATTTAATCGAGAAGGGCGGAAAGGAATATTTCGATATCCTTACTGAAAATATGGTTAATAAATCGACTTATGCATTGGATGTTGGATGCGGAACCGGGCGATGGACTAAATACCTCACTTCAAAAGCAGGATTTATTGAAGCAATAGATCCAAGCCATGCCATCTTTGCAGCGGATAAATTGTTGGGCGATATAAAAAATGTCAGGCTTTCGCAGGCATCTGTCGAAACGTTGCCATTTGCGGACGAAACTTTTGATTTTGTAATGAGCATAGGAGTATTACATCATATTCCAGATACCCGCAAAGCGTTGAACGATTGTGTGAAAAAGGTAAAAAAAGGAGGATACTTTTTTGTATATCTCTATTATAATCTCGAAAAGAGAGGGCCTTATTACACAGCACTTTTTAAACTCAGTGACCTTGTAAGAAAGATAGTAAGCCGGCTTCCGGGAAAATTGAAACATTTTGTATGCGATGTGTTAGCTATAATATTTTACATGCCTTTTATTTTCGCAGGTAGATTTTTCAAATCTTTAGGATTTACAGATTTAGCAAAGCGAATGCCGCTACACGGTTATCAAAATCGTTCTTTTTTTATGATCAGAAATGATACACTCGATCGTTTTGGAACACGTCTCGAACAAAGATTTTCTAAAGAAGCAATAGTGGAAATGATGACAAGTGCGGGCTTAACAAATATTGTAGTTAGCCCCGGAATACCCTTGTATCATGCTGTAGGTAAGAAAAAGTAACTTTTTTGAAACGCCTGTCCCAACGAAGACACTCAGCCGGGAATCTCAGCAAACAAAGAAATATTCAGGATTTTGCTTTTATTCTAAAATCTTTTGGTAAATCCAGTGATACTTTTCGATTGCCCGGTCAAGATTATAATATTCTTTTGCTCCATTTCTAATTGCTCCATTAGCAAAAGAAATTTCTTTGCTTATTGAGTTTGCTGCTGATAAAAATTCTTTTTTATTCAAATCTTTCATCACAATTCCAGATTGATATTTTTCAACAATATCTGCTACATCTCCTACGCCTGCATTCGTAATTACAGGAATGTCCATAGCCATTATTTCTCCATGTTTGGTAGGCGAAGATGACTGTTTGGAATAACAAGGTTTTATAAAAAAAACAGAATATTTACTGAAAGATAATAATGCAGGAACTTCATTTCGCTGAGCATTTTTAGCAATTATTTTATTTCCAGGCAAGCCAAATTTTATCGCTTCATTCATAATTATATCATGCGAATCGGGCGAGATAAATAAAAATTTTGCTGAAGGAATTTTGTCGCTTATTATTTTAAAGAATCGCATCATTTCACTGGTAAGATACCAACTGCCAATCGAGCCAAGGTAACTTACAATAAAATCTTCGTCATTAATATTAAGCTCTTTTTTAAATTTTGATTTTTGTGTTGCAACAATTTTTTCAGGATCAAATACATCCAAATCAACACTGCATGGAATTATTTTTATGGGAACTGACTTTTTATATTGCGGCCATTGAGTAATTATTTTTTCTGCTGCATTAGTAAGGCATACGATACCATCGTTCTCTTCCACAGCTTCATTTTCCTTTTGTTTGAAATAATGATATATTTTTTTATAGAAGAAAGAATTCAAATTCCACATTTTGCCATCAACACGGCTATCTGCATAAAATTCTCTTATATCGTTCAAAAATTTTACACCTGTTTTTTTTTTCATCCACAAGCCAATCAACGCAGGCACACCTGGTCGCGTATGAACCAAATCAAATTTTTCAGTTGCATGAAGTTGAATTGTTTTTCTTTTTAGCATCGTCACATCATAAACAGATGAAAATATCGCAGGTTTTCTATGGTAAGGAATGGGAACCCATTTTATAGGGAAAGAATTTAATAAATTTTCTACAACATTTTTATGTGATGGAAATCTTTCAGGTTTCTCACAACTTAAAATAGTAAATTGGTACCCAAACTTCGTAAGACCTTTGAGGTAGGGGATTATCTGGCTTTGCCCAAGCGGATCAGTCATTCCATCATAAGATATGAAGAGAATATTTTTCATCTGAAAATTTATTGTTAACCCATCCATTTTTTATACCACATCTGGAACATGAGCAAATACCAAAATGAGTTGTCGTAATTTTTATCTCCATTAAAAAAGTACTTCATGATACGAGTCACTCCTTCCTTTTTAAATAAATTATGTTTTTCAAAATCTTTCTCACTCATAAATTCCTCTGCATAATATTTTAAATCGTTTCGCAACCAATCGCAAACAGGAATACCAAAACCCATTTTAGGCCTATCCATTAATTCTTTAGGCACATAATCATGAACGATTTGTTTTAAAAGGTGTTTTTTATCGCCATTTTTTATTTTGAATTCTTCGGGGAGCCGGGCGACAAATTCTATCAAACGATGATCCAATAAAGGTTCCCTTCCTTCTAATGAAGCGCTCATGCCGGCTCTGTCAATTTTTACAAGGATATCATCAGGCAGATAAGTCTTATAATCTATAGCCATCATCTTATCAAGATCACCTTGAGAATTATTGAGATCACTTTTTGAATTAAAAAAAGATTCGGGATTAATAATATTACCGGCCATTAAAAATTGCATCTGTTGGTCGGAATATGATTGCGAAAGCAAATGGTCCATTATTACGGGAGTCGAGATAGTTGAATGTTGAAGTAAATCCGCAATCCGCTGCTTTTTTATGGATACCGCATTACTTTTTGTAAATTGATTGAGAAAAGAATCAGGAATATGCTTTAAAAGTTTGCCTGCTGTGTTTTTTAAAGGCAACCGGTTTATTGTTTTTATAAAATCGAGTGCTATAGAATATTTTTTATATCCTCCAAATACCTCATCGCCCCCGTCAGCACTAAGCGCCACCGTCACTTCTTTACGGGCCAATTTTGAAACTAGCATAGTGGGAATAATTGAAGAATCGCCGATCGGTTCGTCGCAAAAGAAGGGTATCTCGGGGATTGTTTCCTGTGCTTCTTTAGTGGTGCAATAATATTCGGTGTGTTCAGTTTTTAAAAAATCAGCAACATTTTTTGCGTACATAGCTTCATTATGTTCTTCTTCAAAAAAACCGATAGTAAAAGTTTTGAGCCTCTCTTTCTGATGAGCCTGGAGCAATGCCGTAACAGCGGTACTATCATAGCCTCCGCTTAAAAAAACGCCAACGGGAACATCCGCTACCATCCTGTGCTTGCAAGCCGAAATCAATAATTCTTCTGTATATTTTTTTGCTTCTGAAATAGTTATCTCAAGTTTCGGTTTATTATATGAATCATTAACGTCCCAATATTTTTGAATGTTGAATATCGTATTTTGAATATCGAATTCCAGGAAATATCCCGGTAGTAATTTTGACGTATAATTGAAGATAGAAAGCGGAGCCATTATAAACCCATATTGCATGAATTGATAAACTGCTTGTTTATTGATTTCTTTTTTAAACCCGGGATGTTTGTGAAAACTTTTCAATTCTGATGCAAATAAAAATAACCCATTATGCCAATAGTAATAAAATGGTTTTACGCCGGCCCTGTCTCTAAAGCAGTGCATCTTTTGTTTCTCAGCATCATAGATCACAAACGCAAACATGCCGGTAAATCGTTGAACCATTTTCTCTTTCCATTGTACCCATGCATGGAGGATTACCTCTGTGTCAGAATGAGAAATAAATTCATGGCCGAGTTTTAATAAATCCAATTTTATTTCTTCGTAATTATAGATTTCTCCGTTATAAATGATACAGAAATTTTTGTACCACATGGGTTGGGCTGCGGCATTACTTAAATCAATAATTGACAAACGACGATGGCCAAGCCCGACCTGGCAATTTTCATTTTGAAAAAATTCATAACCACTTCCATCCGGGCCGCGATGAACAAGTACATCAGTACTGTCTTTCAGAATTTGCATTGAAGAAGAATTATTAAAATCTATAAAACCGGCGATGCCACACATTTTCGTTTTGGTTTAATTTGAAATCGAAAATTAAATGGAAATATCCATTAAAAGTTTGTTTACTGTTGTCGATTTTAAACAGCTATCTTATTTTATTTTATTATACTCTTTATTGTATTTTGAAAATTTTCAACCTTTAATAAATTCTCATAATAATTATTATAAGGTATTAATAAACGAGGCAATTTAAATTCATTCACGTTTTCTTTTTTGATTAATCGTTCATCTACTGTCAGAACGTGCCTGTACCCCGCAAGCTTGCATTCTTCAATTGCTTCCTCATTATAATTGCCATTGGGAAAAGCAAAAATATTTACTTTCCTGCCAGTATGCTTTTCAATCAATATTTTAGAATCATTTATTTCCGCTGCTAACTTCTCTTTATCACGGATATTTGATAAAGTGATATGTGAAGCAGAATGAGAACCTAATTCAATATCATATTTTCCCAAAGCATCTTTCAGATTATCCCAACTCATCATTAGAGTCGTTGGAATTTTAAAAGGCATTTTACTTTCCACTTCATTCAAAAATTGGGCTACAAAATCTTCATCCTTTGAAAATAGAAAATGGAATAATTCAAGATTTTTTTCAATAATATTTTGCGAATGGAAATTATCAATAATTACCTGCCTGCCGGTAGGCATGATTTGTTTACTGCCTAAATCTAAAACGCAATGATGCTTCCTGATAAATATTTCCTGTAATAAATTATTTTGCCTTTGTGTCCATATCTGAAAATTATTGTTAAGACAATTGGTAACTACATTGAGATTGCAAGGCATTCCATATTTTTTCAAAAGTGGCAACGCATTTTCAAAAAAATCTAAAAAGCCATCATCAAAAGACAGGATTATTGCGGGTTTGCTGTTCTTGACTGTTGAAAGTGTTTCAATTGTTACTACCTGGTAATGTTTATCAATATATTTTAATAAAAGTTCAAAATCTTTTATTTTGAAAGGAGGGAAAGTAATTGATTCTTCATCAGACACGCGGTGCAAGCAGAGAATAGTTATCAATTTGTTTCTATGCTTATGTGAACGTAAAATATAGGGAGCGCCTGCCCTGCTTAAGAATTTGATTAAAGCACTTTTCATCATTCCATTATTGTTTAACCAAATTGTGTAATAGTTGTTTCATGGGCTTTTATGTTAAAAGGATTTTTTTATTTTGCTTTAAAAAACTTTACAAAGTAGATATAAAGAAATTTATAGAATAGATTTTTTGCAAACAAAATAGTGTCAGGATGGTTTATGCGTTTTCCGTTAAAACCATCTTTAAATTTATTGATCTTTAGAAGTTGCTCATCTGCATTTTCTGGCCGTGCGTAACCTCCAAAATCAAAATAAGTACAGCCTGATAATTTGGCTATTTCAAATGCTTTTAAAAAAAGCGAATGATGTATAGGAATATTTTTATGATCAGGATCTGAAAACCCAAGAAAATATATCATAGTGTTTTTGTGCCTGATTAAAATAATACCTCCTAATAATTGCGATCCCTTTTCCATTTTTAGAATCAGGCCATTGCCTTTTTTTACATTAAACTCATACAGGTTCTTGATTCGTTCTTTTTCAACCTCTAAATTGAAAGGTAACTGACGAGCCGCATACATTTTACAAAACCCTTCTGCAAATCCATTTATATCTTTTAGTTCAACAACTTGTTCAATTATTAGTTTATCATCCTTCTCTGCTTTTCTTATACTCCACCTGTGTTTTGCAGAAAATGAATTTATTAACTCTTCCTTTGATCGGGAAATATCAAGAATTAATGTGCTCATGTTTAATTCGGAAGGCAATGAAAAAGAGATAAATTTTCCCTGCAAAGGTGCAACAGTTTCCTGCCAGATGCCTGGGTTTAAGAATGGAGGTTGATAACGGATTATTTTGATTCCATAATCCTGAAGGGCTTTAACGCAGGCATTTGCCAATAGTGGAAATAAATGCTTATCAGCACACAAAGGTCCAAAGGCGATTGTTGCCAGTACTTTTCTTTTTACTTCAATCAGAGCATAACCGATTACTGAAGAATTGTCATCGCCATAAATTAGAATATGCAAAGCGTTTTTACCAATAACAGTAGAAAGTTCCGGGTTTTGGATCCCCGATATAAATGAGGTATTATTGAAGAGAATCTTCGCCTGATTCAATTCAGTAGCATCAAGATTGGGTTTTACTAAAGCGCGCAATCTCATTTTTTCAATTTGGTTAAAGCGTATATCCATTGTGCTTTACTTTCGCCCAATTGTGAGACAGGAATTTTAACTCCCCTCTCAGCATCATAAAAGCAAACTAATTCAAATCCATAATTTTTAAGCATTTGTAATTGGAATTCAGGCTTGGTGTACATCACATCCGTTTTAAAATTATCTGCACCGTCACGCAAAATAATATAGTCCTTATCAGAAAAGCTATTTCGATCTGGATTTAATTTATTCACCATTTTATACCTATACCAGGATGCGTTCCATTTTAAGGGATTCTTCGACACATATAAGGAATATAATTTTGGAATTGTATAAAAATTATGAAAAGAGAAACAAAACATACCATCATTTTTTAGCAATCTTCTACATTCCTCCATAACCAATTTACGCCCTTCCATATCGACTGAGTCGATACCATTAAAACTAAAGAGAATAAAATCGAACGTATTGTCGTCAAACTGCTGCATAGATCTTGCATCAGCAACATTAAAGGACGCGTTTTTTATTGACGAGAATTTCATTTTACAATGCGATACAAACTTTTCAGAATAATCTATACCCACGTATTTATCGCACAAATTTGCCAAACGCTTTGTAGTACGCCCCGCACCAATGCCGATGTCTAAAACTGAAGAATTACGGAGGTAGCTTCTTAATTTTATTAAAATATGATTTTCCGCTTTGAACAAAAAATCAATTTGATCATATTCAGCGATTACACTTTCGTTGTTATAAGTTTCCTGGTTCAGTTCCATTTTATTTTGCTTTTGATTATGCTTTTTATTTTTAGTTAAGACGCTTTTCTCAATTTGTGTTTTCAACTTTAAATTAATCCTTAATATTTATTTACTGGCTACCCACGAGTTGATTACTAACCAATCGTTCGGTTTTCGAAAACTCCGGAATATTGCCGGGAATTTTCGCATAAAAGTTTAAAAGTCCTGTTACATATTTTTCTTTTGAATAATTTTCCTTTGCTATAATTTTTCCTTTTTCAGAAATTTTCTTAAGATTTTCTCTGTTTGCCATAATTGATACTAATACATCAGCTAAACTTTGAGCATCATAAGGATTAAAAAAGAAAGCATTCCCTTGAGAAACTTCTTTAAGTGGGTTTATGTCAGAAAGTAGTAATGGAAGACCTATCGCCATTGCTTCGGCCGCGGAGATTCCAAATCCTTCCAAAAATGAACTCATAATAAATGCATCATAGCGAGGCAATACTTCAAAAATTTTACTGTGGCTTCCTTTAAGATATATTGCCAAATTATTCTCCCTTATTTGCAGCTTTTGTAGCTCTGTCAAATCGTCTAATCCATAAATATCAAGAGAAACGGGATAGTTTATCAAAAGCTGAAAAGCATCTATGATCACCTGGTAATTCTTTACCTCCTTGATATTGCCGACTGCTACCAATTTTAATGCTTTGAAAGAAGGATCGTATTCAATTTGATTTTTGAAAAAATCATCCAGCACAAAATTGTAAAGTACTTTGGACTCTCCTTTGATACCAATTGATTTATCAAAATCCATTAATACTTCTTTAGTAGGGGAAATTACCGCCTGGTTTTTTTTGTAAGTTATCCAATCCAATAATTGTGTGTAACCACTGTACCATTTATGTTTATAAATATGTTCAGTCATCATCGTGGCAAGGCTAAAAATATGAGGTGTTTTTTTGCCACAAGCCAATCTTGCTACCAGCACACTCCAATACAGAAAAGAATGTACAAAAGCTACTTCGTTTTCCTTTAAAATGTTCTTTAATTTTTTTACTGCTGAAAAAATATCTTTTTTAGAATTGAACTCAAGGCAGTATTGCTTGTCACCGACAAAGTGATTATTTTTCAAAAAGAAATTATCCGGTACCAACGTCACCAAGACGATGTTGTAATGGTCATGAATCTCTTTCAACGGTGCTATCAGCATTAATTCTGCGCCGCCTATGCCTGATAAATCATCAATAATATATAAAACCGTTTTTTTCATTTTATAAATCTCGCAGTTTGATGAGAATTATACAGGAATTAAAATATTCTTTTTGCTGATGATATTAATTATCAGCTATAATATTAGTAATATATTCTTCTTTTTCTTTTGGCACTATGAGATAATTATAAAAATCACTTTTCATTAATGAAGGCGTTTTTCTGATACCCGCCTTTTCGTCAATGTTATAAAAATCATATTTATTAACGTCAAAATACTTATTAAGTTTTTGGGCCACTTCATCATTCAATATTTCAATTAATAATATCGGTCGAAATTGCTCAAAATACGGACTAAATCCTTCCATTACTTCAGGCTCGTGAGTCTCTACATCTATCTTCATCAGATCAATACTGGTAATATTATTTTGTTCAATATATTCTTTTAATGTAATGGTTTTAATATTTAATTTGACAGGTTCTTTATCCTTGACCCACAAATTTTTGTTGACTGTCACTGAATAGGCAAAATCACTCCCGTCTGTATAAATAACGCCCTCTCCTGTGTAATTGGAAATTGCTTTGCAATTAGAATGTATCTGAAAATGATTGATGCCGGCATTATATTCCAGTTTTTTATGTATCGTTTCAAAAGGCTCAAACGCATGTACGTCAGCGCCGGAATTGACCGCTTTCGACACCATCGAATATACGCCTGTATTCGCCCCTATATCAAAGATCGTATTTGATTTTCTTGACAAATCCGACCATAATTTCATAGACTTTTTTTCCCAGCTGCCATACAATCCTTTCCAGAAAAGATCGTTCTCAATTGGATGTCCATAGTGCATCATTTTAAAGCTTTGCTTTTCATTCACTTTAACTGTAATAATCCCATTAAAATACAGATGCTGATAAACAGATTCCGGAATAGAGGCTATTTGTTTCAAAAAGCTAAATGATTGCTTTTTGTACGGAATTTTTTCATAAATATTTTTAATCATTTTCTTCATAAAGTAGAAGTACGATCCGTTTCAACAGGAATTATACCCCCTGATAACGTAAAAAAATGATTTTTATGCGAAATCTACCCTGAAAGAATTGCTATGGCCTTAAAATAGATTGCAGGGAATTTTTCATAGATCTCACTTCACGGTGAGAGACAATTAAAGTGATCACCAATACTACAAAATAACTAACGCAAACCGAGATAGCTGCCCCTTTAATACTCCAGAGTTTTATGAAAAAAAAATTACTTCCCAGGCTGATTCCAATAGAGATTAAGGAAAGAATCAATATTTTTCTTTTTTCTTTTTTAAACAGCAAAAATGAGTAAAAAAACGTGGTGAGATTCCAGAAGAAATATCCCGATAAAATTAAATACAGATAATCAAGTCCCGGATAATATCGTGCATTTATAAAATATCTATACAGAAAAGGCGTAAGAAATAAAATGGCCAAAAGCGCCAGCAGACCTGAACCAGCAAAGAAAATGAAATATTTAGCGATTTGTCTAAAGTCGACTATTTCTTCTGAAAGGCACTTATAGATCTTGGGCATAACATAATTTAATATTGCAGAACAAATGATGGTAATGATGGCCGCAAATACACATGCATAGCTGTAAATACCTACCGCAGTATTATTCGTAAAATAGGAAAGAAAAAATTTATCAGAACTTGACAGGCAAAAGATACTGCACTGCATTATTATTATCGGAACCCCGTAAAGCAATTCAGCTTTGAGATATTTTTTTCTCACTTTTCCAAACAAGTAGCCTTTTTTCTTAAAATAAGAAAAGGCTACAACACACAATACAAGATTCGCTATCACAATCCCGGCTACGCGGCCTTTCCAGCGCCAGCCAAAACTTACAACAAGTATGATAGACAGTGCGGCTTCGATTATCAATCTTAAAAAGTCTGCTTTAAAATATTTAATTGGTTCATCATTATTTCTAATCAGACTTAAAAGTTGCTCTGTAAAAAAAAACAGCAGTGTCAGCAGCGGGATAACGAGTACAAAACTTACCGGAAAACCATACGCAGATTTTAATTGATTTCTAAAAAGAAACAATACCAGCACACCCACTCCCATAGCAACTGCCGGAATTAATAACCCGGAAGTGAAAGAGTCTTTAAACTCATCTTTATTTAATTTAAAAAAATCTACACTCGTAGAATGAATAATCCCTAATGATAAAAAGGGCATGAAGATAAAAATGGAACTGGTAAGTAAGTTAAGCAACCCATTTTCGTCTACACTGATGTATAAAGGATTTGAGTATATAAATAAAAGAAAAAAACCTACAGATTTGGCAAGAAAACTCGAAAAAGTATAAATACCTGCTGATCTAAAAGTGGACGATCTAAAAAAAAGATTCATCCGCTTATAAAGATTCATCGTAAGTTTTGCTTCAATCAATTTTTAATATTCTTTTGGAAGGAAAGGTTGATTTTGAAATATAAACGGAATTTACCGCTGCTTGTTATTTCATTTGGTTAAATTGTTTCAAATCAGCCCTCAAGGTATTTCCTCCGCTGATTTTATTTTTTTAATAAACTTAGCCGGAATGCCTCCCCAAATTTCGTAAGGAGGAATTTCCTGCGTAACCACAGCGGAGGCAGCAACCACCGAATATTTTCCAATAGTCACACCCTTCAACACAGTAGCCTTGGATGCTACCCATACATTTTCTTTAATTTCAATTGGCGCTGAATGAAAGCTTTCTCTGCTCGTATTTTCAGCAAAGATATCAGTGATATGATCCTGATCCCTTATTACTACCATTTCTGCAATTAAGCAATCATTGTTTATAATAATTTTACTTTTTGAGGTAATCACACAGTTTCTCCCAATAAACGAATGGTGAATTTCAAGTACGCTTTTTTCATCTGCTATAATTTGAGTTCCTGCCGAAATATGGGAATTCAGGATTGTTAACTTACCTCCTTTTACACATATTATCGAACAGTTATTTTCTATTTTAGTTTTAAAATTGATTGTCAGGCCTGGGTATAAAAGTTTCAGTCTTAGCACACGAAGAAGGGAGCACAATGATGCCAATTGCCTAAAAGAAAATCTAAGAACTTTTGAAATGACACCCATTGTACTTTTTTAGAAGAAAATCTGCAAGACTAATAAATTTTCTAAATGTTTTTTAAAAATAATTTTGCCTGGTACACCGGAATTTTTAATTGTAGTTGCCAATTTCAATGACCAAATACCCGGTAAACATAACGGCCTATTTATTTGAACATTGTTGGATTCAATCAAATTACCTGGTTTATCAATGAATAAACACTACCAACCTTCGATAGTTTGCTTTAGATTGAGGCGCTCGGAAGATATAAATATAAATAAAGAAATTCCGAATATTTTTTTGTTCACTGTGCCAGGATCTTAATTAAATTAATTTTTTATTCCATTGTATTTTCGTTGCTATATTTGAATCAGAGTAATCTATATTATCCGCTACAATTTATAAATTGAACTTTTTACATGGATTTTAAGGAATTAAAAATAGGCTATGTACCCTATTCATCCGATTTGTCTCAGCCTGCAGATCGTCGGAGGTTTCCCCTTTTTGCAGAAAATAATGATATCACTTATGAAATTGCCGATAAAAATAAAATATATGATATCATTATTTTACCGGCTCCTGCAAATCTCAGTAAGTGGCTAATTTATAAAAAGAAGCACCCTCAAACAAAGTTTATATTTGAGATGGTTGATAGTTTAATTTTTCTTTCTGACACTTTTAATACGTTATTTAAAGGATTGGGAAGATTTATGCAACGAAAGGAAGATTTGCTGCACCTGAATTATAAAAGACTAATAATTAAATGGGTAAAAACTGCCGATGTAATAATGTGTTCTAACACTGAACTAAAAAACAGTTTGATGAGATGGAATAAAAATGTGGTGATAAGCCTTGACTATATGGAAAGTGAATACAAAGCAAAAAAAGCAGATTATTCTATCAATGGTAAAATGAAATTAGTTTGGGAAGGCCAGGGTTCAGTCTTAACTCATTTTCTACATTTCAAAGATGTTTTTAAACAAATAAATTCATTCTGTGAACTTCATATAATTACTTCTGAAAAATATTCATTATATGGAAAATTAATCAATAGAGACGTTTCTCACATATTAAATCAACTTCCCATCACGACAATTTTTCATAAATGGGAATTAAGCAATATGGATAAAATTATCAGCCGGTGTGATTGCGGTATCATTCCTTTAAATCGCAAAAACCCTTTCGGATGGCACAAGCCTGCCAATAAACTAATTTCATTTTGGTTTACAGGTTTACCAACAGTGGTGTCTGATACACCCGCATATATTGAATTGATGGATTGCGCAAATTCCAGATTGTATTGCTCTAATACGGATGAGTGGGTTTCCAAAATAAAATGGATCAGAGATTTGTCTAAAGAAGAAAGAGAACAAATTGCAATAAAAAATTCAGATTTTGTGCGTAAAAATTATTCTAATGAGAGGCTAGATTTAATATGGAAAGACATTTTTGAAAAACTGTGCTGATTTAGTCTTTCTAATAATTGATTTGTGTTTGTTTTGAAAGTGATTTTACTCCTCTTTTTTAGAAGCCGCAATAAAATGATCTGTTGGGCTTGAATGAGAAATTAAAACTTCCATACCGATATAATTAATCATCTCTTCGAGGAGTAAAATATCAAAAACATGATGATGAAGAGAACGGTTTTTAAAATTATCCAGCGACCTTTTTTTGAAATCTCCAAGTGAGCCGGCATGCGAGTCTCTTTTTAAATCGTGCAATTCAAGTATTTCTTCAAGATGAGTAAGATCGTCTTCCCCGGTATTGTTTTCCAAATCATTTTTTAAATGATCAAAAGAAGTTATAAGCCTTTTATGATCGAAATTGCTTTTCTTCCGCGGGAGTATTAAAATGATACACCCTCCTTTTTTAATTACCCGCTTCCATTCTAAAAGCGATTTAATTGGATTTGCGATATGCTCAAGATTGTTACAGCTCAATACAAAATCATAAGTATTATCTTTTATTTGCCGGAGGTTGGTTCCCTCAGCAATAAATTGAAATCCTTTTTTCCCATCGTATAAGTAATTATTTCCTTGTTCAATTTCTCCTTCCCAAATTGTTGTATTACTAAAGTTTACCCCATCGAGCGATTTTATAAATGGATAAATTGGCAAATAGTTGTTTTTTGAAAAAATTCCGCTTGGACCTCCAATTTCTAGTCCCGATTTGTCTTTTACCAAGGTTATCCATGAAGCTGAACGCGGAATTTTCCCGTTAAATATTTTGCAATAGGCTTTCCAAATAATAACGTTCAATGGCTTTTCTTTAATAAAGAATTGCAATGTTTTTATTCTGCTTTCCATCTTATTATTTGATGTGTGGAGTTTAGTTTTAATTTTCTTTTCATTGTTCTATAAAGCAGGTACAGTCCCGTCCTATGCTCTTAAAATATAAAATTTTTAAAAAATCTATGCTTTATAGTCTGAAGCAAAAAATATTTAATTGTAAATCAAACGAATCGATCTCTTTTTGGTATAAGAAAGGACGCTCATATACCGGAAATGCTTCTTTAATATAAAAATGAAAGCCCGCTTTGCTAATAATATTTAAAATCTCCATAAGTTCATTATTTTGATTAAAAGTTCCATGATATTCAACAAACATTTTCTCGACGTTTATTAAATTTTCACTAATATCTTTGAGCACAACATATTCGGCGCCTTCAATATCAAATTTTAGGAAATCAATCTTTTCATTCAGAAAATCTTTGAGTCTTACCGCTTTTACTTTCACAGAATTGGAATCACTTTCTCCTATTTTGCTGCCCATATTCCCGTTCTGAATAAAATTTAATGTCGTGTTCTCTATCCACACTGCTTCATCTCTGGCTTCTATATTTTTTAAATTATGGGATAAAATATTTTTTTTAAGGTCATGGAAATTTGTTGCATCAGGTTCAAAACAAATTATTTTGGCCGTGGGGCAGATACTTTTTAAATATATAACACTCAAACCAATATGAGCCCCACAGTCTAAAATAATGGCATTTTCAGGAAAACGCTGGTCATAAATTCCATCCACAAAAATTTCTTTTAATCCATGCAAATATTCCAATCCTCCCTGAAAAAAAGTTTTATAATGAAGTAGTTTGTGAGTGTGGGTTTTATTGGGAGGTAAAATTTTAAAAAAGTTTAAATTAAACAAATTAATATTTACTTTTTTATATGGATTGTGAAATGTTTTTTTTATTGTTATTCTGATACCGTGAAGTAAATTTTTATAAATTGAGTTGGATAATCCCATCGTGAATAATTTTGGACAAATTAATGATTCGAACTGAAATAATCTACAAATGACGGGATCCTAAAATAATTTAATACCAGTCAGATAATTTAAACCTCTCTTTATTAAATTGATGTTGGTACTTTGAATATCTCCCTTTATAGAGAAAAAAAAATTGACCCTTTTTAATTAATTTTCAATTTACTTTTTAACAGTAACCTATAACCCTTAAATAAATCCGGTATTTCACTTAGCTTACCCGAAAAAATTAAAAAAAAACTTCTTGTTATTGGTTCAATGAAGAAAGTACTCACCCAGACACAGCAATAACCCGGAAAATTAAAATGCTTTTTGGCATATTGGAGTCTGCTTCGCACATTTAAAAAAAGACGAAACCCTTTTACAGAACTTGTGGTTCCTTCGCCGGTATGGATTGCTTTAATATCTGCGTTAAAAAAAGACTTGCCACCTTTTTGTGCGAGGCGTTTTGAGAAATCTACCTCTTCATAATATACAAAGAAGCGTTCATCAAAATATCCAATCTTTTCAAATACTGATTTACGCATAAACATAAATGCTCCCATCAATTGATCTACATACCTGCTTTCTTTGTGATCAAAATTAGTCATGATGATTCCAGGCTTAAAAATAGAAGGGGCGATTTTTGATAATCCTAAAGAATCAGAAAGAATTCCAAGCGGAGTAGGAAATCGTGAACAACTATGTGTAATTTTACCGTCGTCATTAAGTAACTGGCATCCTAAAATGTCTATTTCATTATTTTGATTCATAAAAGTGACACAATCTGCAATTGTGTTATTCAGAAGTTGTGTATCTGGATTTAAAAGTAACAGATACGAGGATGTACTCAATTGAAAACCCTGGTTACATGCTTTTGAAAAACCGGTATTTACTTTGTTGCGGATAATTTTAATTCTTTTATTCAGTTCAATTTTATTGACAGAAGAATCCTTTGAATTGTTATCAATGATAAAGACTTTGTTTATTGATAATATATTGTTTGTAGTAAACAAAGAATTAATGCATTTTTCTAAATAATCACCACTATTCCAGTTTACAATTATTATATCTATCATTTTTCTATAATAAAATATTTATTTAAAAAGATAACACTTTCAACGAAAAAAATCATTTGCAGCCAAAAAGAGGTTATCGTTAAATATTGATCTGCAAAAAAACTTATCATCAAAGGGAATAACATAAAAGAATAGTAGATGGAATACCTGAGGCTTTTTGTGGCTATTGCTTTATTGAATAAGAATGTGTGGATTAAGCCAAACAAAGCAATCATAATCCAGGAATAACCCTTTCCGAAATCTTTTATATAAGGGCTATAAAAAGTATAAACATTGGTAAGGTAGGGAACAAAAATAAATGGTGTTAATAAGTCGTTTATTTTGACATTTGAAACTAAATTAAGTTGTTCTCCTACTTTCATAAAAAAACGTAAAGAATTATTTCCATTATAATTAACCCTGAATTGATGATGCATATCCCAGTCAAGAGCATTTAAAGAAGCAACCATGTAGACAGCCGTGCTTTGGGCAGCAGGCTGAATATTTTCTTTAGCAGAACTTTCCATACTACCCCCCTTTCCATAAATAATTCCCAAGGAAATGAAGATGGCCATGAATATAATAATTAGCCGCGATAATTTTTTTAGCGAAAAATTTTTATTGTACACAAAACTCATACCCACATAAACGGCAAATACCATAAGGAAAAGTAATCTTCCCGTAGAAAAAATTGCATAAACAATTGTGGCTAGAAAGCTAATAATAAATAATATTTTATTCTGCCGGTTTTTTTCTTTTAAGAATGATTGCAAATTAATCGCGTAAACAACAAATGAAAAGGGGAATAAATATTTTAGAGGTCCTATATCCTGGTCTCCATATACCAACTCCGTTCTCAAGCCAATAAAAAAATTTTCTATATTGGAAGCAATAAATATTTTGTAAGATGCAATTAAAAAGAAAGGTAACCCAATAACAATAATTGTCAAAAGTACAAGACGAAGATTTAAGGAAATTCCACTGTCATAAATATTGGTATTGGAAATATGGCTGTTTTTATTTTTATAAATTTCTTTTTTTTGCCAGAAAGTTGTCTGAATAAAGGACCCAAAACTAAAAGCCACTACGCCAATAAAAAAAATGAAATAAGTAGATATACTTAACGGCGGTAGTTCATTAAGCAAAGTGAAACTAAAAATAAAATGTAACAATAATACAACACACCATAATAAGGAAAACAATACCGCAGGATGCATTATTTTTCTATTTACCAACTTAAAATTCAACACGAACAACAAAAAATGCGAAACGATAAAGATCAATTCAATTATTATGTTGTTAAGATCGTGCTGCATGTACGTGAATTTCTTAAAATTTAGAATTCCAATATTTTGATTTTTGTTTTAGTGATTTTGGAATTGTCCTCAATTCCGAAACAGATATTAAAACCAAATAAACAAAAGCCGAGAGCAAAAACCCTAAAGGATATAATAACTGATTGTTGTATTTTTTAAAAATTATATAAAAAAGAAGCTGTGTAAGGAATGCTATAAATACCATTCCTGATAAAAAAAAAGTTTTTTGTTTTAATTCAAAGCGTTTTTGCGCCAATATGGCTATTTGCCAAATAAACGTTCCGCAAATCACAATAAATCCCATTAATTTAAAAGTAAAATTATCCGGTATTTTTAATATGAAAAATAATAAGCGATAACCAAATAACCAATATAGAATACTTGCTGCAAGGAAACCAGTCAATTCATAATTGATTATTTTTTTCATCAACTTTCTTATTTGTGTATTATCGCCTCTCACGTAAGCTGATGTTAATATTGGGAATAAGGAAGTAACTATAGGGGAAATTATTATGGTAATTCCTCTAAATAATAAATCAAAAATTGCCTGGTAATTTCCTTGCGCTTCTGCTCCGGAATATTTAAACATAAACAGCTTATCAATATAAGAAAGCAGATATGCAAACACAAACCATAAAGAAAGAGGCGCTCCATATTTGAAAAAACTTTTAAATAAATGTGCCGGTTGGTTTATACTATTCACTATTGCATTTTTCGCTTTGAAAAATTTATGTGCCTGTATTATTAAATAAATCAGTGAAATAGAATATGACGCGAAAGCAGCTATAAACAGAGAGTACATATAAGAAATTCCTGAAAATTTTAAAAGAAATACTGAACACGCCAGATATGCAAGCATTCTCATTGTTTCTGAGGATATAATTTTCTTTGATAGGAAGCCCGATTGAATTATTGGAAGTATTGTAAATTGAATTGAAGTTGCCAACAAAACCAGTGAGCATAAAATTGATAACCAAATATCATGACTGAAATACCAGACCCCGATAAGGACCGGAATAAAAAAAATGAATTGAGTAAATACTGATAATGCAATGGCTTTTTTGGAAAATGAATATTTATCAGAACTTGCAGGAAAGAAACGAATAATACTTTGCGAAATCCATCCCGATAAAATAGCTGTAATAATTAAAATAGCATTAAGCCAGATTGAAAATTTCCCATAACCTTTCGCTCCAAGTAAATGTTTAAAAACAGGAATAGAAACACCGGATATCGACGCAGGCAATATGATACTAATCAGGTAGTTGAAATAATCTTTTTTAAACCTTGAAAATAAATCCATTTTAAATTGGGGGATGTTATTTATATAATGCAGAGACTAATTTTAAAATACTTATAAACCAAAGTGGGTGGAATGTTTAGATTAATTTAAGGCATTTCTTTTGGTACTAAAAAGATTGCGAAATCCTATCCAACACAAGATTAATAAGTCTGCAAATACTGCAAAAAGAATGGCCATTTTCAACTTACCTGTTTTTATTTTCTCCATCGGATAATCTGCAGCGTCAATTATCTGCATAAGAGGTATCTCATTCAAATACTGAAAACGAGCCAGTTCAAGGTTTTTGAACATTTCTCCATAAGCTGCACCATACACTTGTATGTTTGCTTGTTGTTTTTGTACGGGTACTTGTGCTTCTGAAAATGCGGGGTTAATATTTACATCCTGCACTGCAGCTCTGTTGCTAATGCTGGAATTTAAATCTCCTTTCATTGAAGCAACTCTCTGTTCCAGAATGCCAAGCGTTTCTTTCGCTTTTTTTGTACGGATTTCAATATAAAAATTATTGGTTTCAGTAACTATCCTGTCTGTAAAATCTTTCGTGAATTTTTCATCAGGGCTGGTAACATTTACTTCATAAATACTTAATTTTCGATCCGGTCTTTGTGCTATAATATAATTATTTGAAAACTCCTGGTACGTCTTATAAAGCAAGCTATCCTGCTGATAAGTAAAAGTAGATTTAAGTTGACCCGCTGGAAAATGAATATCTCCTAGTTTGGAATTTGGTTTACGTTGTCCTGCTTTTTCAAGATAATATTCAATTAGCGTATAAGGTTTATTATTAAAAGTATCTACTGAAAGAAAAACTCTTTCTATCATTCTACGGCTTTTCATTATTTGAAGGATATTGTCTCCGGAAAATAAATCAGTATTATTACCTAAACTAAATCCAAACTGAGATGCAAGGCTCAAAATATTTCCCATATTTCCTCCATTTCCTCCATCATCAAGGGCAAAAGTGAGACTACTTTTATATTGAGGTTTTTGTGATGCGGCATAGAATATTCCTGCTATACCCGCAACTAATCCAACAATAGCAAACAACCACCATTTTTTTAATAAAATCTTAAATATTGACTGTAAACTGCTAATAACCTGGGGAGTTTTATTTCCCTTGTTGTCAACTATATTTTCATCTTCTAAAGCCATAAGGTTTATAATCAACTTTATTTTGTGAAATTGTATATTACATTCGCTACGATTCCCAGTGCCGAAACAATAAGCGCTAATTCACCGGCGCCAAGCCGTGCACGATTGGCCTTTACTTTTTGTGGTACAAAGATCTCTGATCTTGGGGTAACTGATGGATAAGATTTAAAAAACAGAAAATGTTTTACAGATGTTGCTTTTCCATCAGGATGTATTACCAAAGCGCCGGTTTTTCTTGCATAAGGCGTAAAGTTGCCAGCAAGCTCTACATAATATTTTAAGTTCTTATTTGCTTTGTAAGGTATGATGGTAGGATTATACACTTCTCCGGATATTCTTACCAGATTGGAGTTTCTATCGATAGTAAGTACATCACCATCTTCCAGAACTAAGTTGTCAGAATTATTGGGATCAGATAAAGCTGTTTTAAGATCTACACTTATCAAATCATAAGATTTATATAATTCATCTCTTAGCCTCGGGTGGAGAGAAAGGCTATCGGGATTAATATTTAAAATTCTCTGAAAAAGTTTTTCTCTTTCTGAAACTGTTAAGCTGGATTTTATGTTCCGGCGGATTGTAATGGAAGAACTGTCTGCAGATGCTTTGAAACCACCAACTCTTCGAAGTACATCGCTTATCTTATCGCCGCTTTTTTGTAATCCATATCTTCCGGGACTTTTTACATCGCCTAATACTAATACGGTCCTTTGTGTGCTGTAACCCGGTAATGTTTTTACAATTACTATATCATAAGGTTGAAGTAAAACATCTTCTGAATGTTCGCTATTATTTGCAAGATTGATATTAAATATCCGGCTTTCGTTGTGATTGGCTCTATCCACATTGGCATTCCGGATTCTACGTGATATTTCTATGGTAGAAGAATCACCAAATTCGGAAATTCCTCCCGAGGTAAGCAAAATGTCGCGAAGTGACATGTTTTCTCTCCATGAGATAAGGCCGGGCTTTCTTACATTTCCTTCTACAGAAACATAAGAAGAATCATTAAATTCAAAAATAGAATGCACCGCTACGGAATCGTCTTTCACTAAGTGAATGTCCATGTTGAAGTTCATAACAGAATCGAGATCTACGGCAACCATTGTTGGCATCTTATTATTCAAATATCTGAAAATGGAGATTCGTCTGGTATAAGCATCTCTTGCTAGGCCGCCTGCTTTTCCTATTAGTGATTTTATAGTAAGATCCGGAGTGAGTTCATATTGCCCCGGCCTTAATACAGATCCCGAAATTACAATTCGGTTACCAAAATCATCCTGCAACTTCCTTATGATATACTTATCACTTCCGTTGATTTTAAATGTATTGAATTGATCGGCATTGAGATCAATGATTTCTCTATCTGTGTCGGTGATGCGTACTACTGTTACAGATCCTCTGAATGCATTATCTGTAAAACCACCACAATATTTAAGGAGATCATTGAAGGTTTCATTATCCAGCATTTCAAATTTGCCTTCTCTTTTTACATTTCCCGAAAGTGTTACCCGATTTTTATAATAAGGTATTCTTATTACATCACCTTCCTGGAGGATGATATTGTCTTTTTGAGTTCCGTTTACTAAAAAATCATACAAATCAGCAGTTCTTTTTACCTCGTTCCCACGTATAATTTCTATACCGCGATAACTGCCCATTGGAGTGGGGCCGCCGCATAAATAAAGAATATTATACAAGGTAGTGAGAGAAGATACTGTAAAGGTTCCAGGTTTTTTTGCCTGCCCGATAACAGTTACACGGATACTGCGGATTTTGCCAAGAGAGACTTGAACTTTTGTTTTGCCCGTATTAATAGCTCTATAAATAGTTGAGGCAAGTTTGGATTTTATTTTTTCGTTCGCCTGCTCCATACTCAATCCGTTTACATTTATGGGGCCTACATTAGGAATGTATATTTCGCCTTGTTCATTTACGGTGAGATTATATTTCTTTTCGCTAAATCCATATACAGACACTACAAGTTCATCGTCAGGTCCTAAAATATAACCGGCCGGTGCAGGTATTCGTAAGTTGGGTTCAAAAACCAGGCTATTGGTTGTAAAAAGCTCTGAACCAAATATGGTACTATCATTTTTGAATTTTTGCAGTGGTATATTGCGCCCGGAAGTATCATAAGAACGAGAGTTGTCTGTATTATCTCCTTCTAATTCTCCTTTTTTTGTTGGTTTATTGTTTGAATTAATTAATTGTAGCCTGTTTTTTAGTTTAATCATTTCAGAGTCGGGCAAACCTCTGTCAGCAGCCATTTTGTATAATTGAGATTCTGAAACCCCGGACTCGATCGCCTTATTATAAAAAGAAATGAGCTCTTCATCGCTGTAATTATCTATTTTGACGTTACTTAAATCTTTGGCATCAAACAGGCTATTTTGTGCAAGCAGATGAGTGGAACAAAAAAGTGTTGTAAACAAAACGAATAATACTGTTTTGATGATTTTCATTAAATTCTTCGTTTTAAGTTCTTTTGCTGTAAGTAGATAGGCAAGTTAAAAATTGTTTGCGAAGGTAATAATAATTTTGCTTTTTATATTTTTGCCGATTGTCAAGACTCTTTACTCACAAGTACTTGAGCTAAAAAATCAAGCCTTGAATTTCCATATTTTGTCCTGTAATTAAAAAAAATAAGATGAAGCCATTTGCAATTAGTATAATACTCTTATTTCTATCAATCTGTGCCTCATCAAAAAATGCTTTAAACGTGAAAGATTTTGGAGCAAAAGGTGATGGTATTGCCGATGATACAAGAGCCATACAAGCTGCAATCGATAAGGCACCTCCCGGTTCTATGACTACTATATATTTTCCTGATGGCATTTATAATATTGCGTCTTATACCAAAACCCCAAATTACCTTGAAAACTATTCTTTGTTACTGCATTCTAATCTTAACATAAAAGGAAATGAAGGCAAAACCGTAATACGGGTAGCAAATCATATTTTTGATAAGAGTGATACAAGCGCTAACGCTCATCTTTTTTTGGGATTGATTGTTGAGAATATCAGTTTTTCTAATTTGATAATAGACCTTAATGGCGCCAATAACCTCGTACCGCTCAATGTAATGAAGAATCATTCAGCGATTTTTTTAGCCCAGGGCGGTAACTGTTACATACATGATGTGACCATAAAAAATTGCTCAGGCACTAATATGCTAAATATAATGGGTCATGGAAACAAATTATTAATTGAGAATTGCAAGTTTTTGAACGGAGGAAATTATGTTGGTGTTCCAGAACCTAATAAAAACCAGGTGGATTTCTCTTTTGTATATAGCGAATGGGATAGTACCATATTTAAAAACAATATCATCAAACAAGAGAATATTGATATTGGGTTAGGCAAAAATTCAGGAGGAGTAGAATTACATGGAAGTTTTTCCTCCGCAACTAACAGTTATTTTGAAGGATGCCTTCCTGCGATTTATATAAGTAGTGATACAAAAAGAGTAACAAAAAATGTACTCGTACAAAACAACCAAATTTTAAATTGTGTAGCAGGCATTATTTTCTGGCTGGGAGAGCCGATGAGAGATATAACTATAAAAGATAATGAGATAACATTAACTCATTCAAGATCTCCAATATATATTATGGCTTCCGGTATTCTTGTACCCAATGGAAATTTAAAGGAATATAATAGCCATTTTGCAAACGGAGCACCTATTACTAATCTTCAAATAGAAAACAATACGATAAAGGCTGATTCTATGTCAACGCTTTCTGCCGGTATAGTTTTACATTCTCTGCACGATAGCTATGTTGAAAATAATACCATAACAGGAATGAATTACGGTGGCATCGTATTAACAGGTAGTAAATGGGGAACAGATTCACTCATTGTAAGAGGGAATATTTTTAATGACTTCAGGCCAAATAATGATAAAAATTCAGCGGCGGGATATATTGTAATTACAGATACCTATTCTGACGGGATTAAGAATGCGCCTGGGTTTAAAGATGTTTTTTTTATTAAAAATAAATTTTTGCGAAGTGATATAAAGGCAGCATCTGAGGCAAATAAAAATGCTAAAGGCCCATTTTATGGTACTTTTATAGCAGTCCCCTCAAAAATGATTGGAAATATTAAGTTTGAAAATAATCAATACAGCGATATCGAAGAAAAAGAACATAAAATACTTAAAATCGATTAAGGTATTTTTTGATTTCTTGTTATTGAAATGAAAAGCTCATTTATTTCTTTGTTTACTGTTAGCCTTAAGCAGTTAAAGTCAATTTGAAAACCACATAGGTTCTATATTTTATAATTCCTTATCGCATGTACTAACTCGATTGATTTTCTCGTCTCAATTAATGGGAATCCATTTCCCGCTAAAATTTGCTCGTAGGATTTTGTGTGAAGTTCAGTGAATCCATCGCTAAATTCAAAAGATTCGCCATCTATATTTAATATTCTGTAAGTACGTTTGCCAGCGGCCTTTATTTCTGCCGGTAAGTTATTAACATCTATGCTTAAACGCCATTTTACTGAAGCTCTTTCCAATTCTAAAATTCCCGAAGCCGTATCCTTCGAATGTTGTGTTACGATATTTTCTTTTACATCACCGAATATCCACATCAGCATATCAAAAAAATGAACCCCAATGTTGGTAGCTATTCCCCCACTTTTTTGAATATCGCCTTTCCAGCTTGCATAATACCAATGGCCACGACTTGTAATGTAGTCTAATTCTACTGTATGCTTTTTTCCTTTTGGTTCCGTAGCTATTTTTTCTTTTAACGCTATTATAGCGGGGTGTAACCTTAATTGAAGAATGGTAAATATTTTATTGCCGGTTTCTTTTTCTATTTCTGCCAGGGCGTCTATATTCCATGGATTGAGCACAATTGGTTTCTCGCATATAACGTTTGCGCCTACACGCAAACCAAATCGTATATGAGAATCATGTAAATAATTGGGGCTGCATACACTTACAAAATCCGTTTTGACTCCTTTGCGCTTTTGTTTTTCAATATGCCTGTCGAAACGCTCAAACTCAGTAAAAAAATCAGCTTCAGGGAAATAATTGTCTAATATACCTACCGAATCATTTTTGTCTAAAGCGGCTATCAGCCTGTTACCTGTGTCTTTTATCGCCTTCATGTGGCGTGGTGCAATGTATCCCGCGGCGCCTATCAATGCAAAATTTTTCATTATATCATTTTACTGTTTTGGTAATGCTCGTACAACAAACGAATCTTTTTTCACAATTTTCATTTTCTGTTTACTGTAATACCAGGAGACTATTTTATCCTTCTCACTGTATTATTTTCTAATAAATATTCCTGATTACTCTCCGGACACACTGCCATATTTTTCGAATTAAAAATCAATTTATGTCCATATTCACTCATCCAACCCTTCTGCCTGCCCGGATTTCCAACGATTAAAGCATAAGCAGGCACCTCTTTTGTAACAACTGCTCCGGCGCCGATAAAAGCAAATTCACCAATCGTATTTCCACAAACTATGGTCGCATTAGCGCCAATACTTGCACCTTTTTTTATCAGGGTTTTTTTATATTGATCTTTGCGGCTGACAGCGCTGCGCGGATTAATGACATTCGTGAGAACCATACTCGGCCCCAGAAAAACATCATCCTCGCAAATAACGCCTTCATAAATACTTACATTGTTTTGAACACGTACATTGTTTCCTAAAATCACTTTTGGTGAAACAACAACGTTTTGTCCCAGGTTGCAATTACTGCCAATTACAGCACCTGACATTACATGGCTGAAATGCCAGATTTTGGTGCCATCGCCTATGACGCAATTTTCATCAATAAAAGCGGAAGGGTGGACAAAATAACTCATGGCTTATTTTACAATATTTTTCAGGTATTCACCATACCCGCTTTTTTCAAACTTTTTTGCAAGAGCCATCAATTGATCTTTATCAATAAAATGCATTCGGTAGGCGATTTCTTCAAGACATCCGATTTTAAATCCCTGCCTTTTCTCTATTACTCTTACAAATTCAGAAGCATCGTGCAATGATTCAAAAGTGCCGGTATCGAGCCAGGCAAATCCACGGTTGAGTACCGCTACTTTTAATTTTTTATCTTCGAGGTATTTCCTGTTTACGTCCGTGATTTCATATTCTCCGCGTGGTGATGGTGCAATATTTTTTGCAATTTCAACTACCGAATTATCATAAAAATACAAACCCGGAACTGCATAATTTGATTTTGGCGCTTTCGGTTTTTCTTCTATGCTTATTGCATTGTTATTAACATCAAATTCAACTACACCATATCTTTCCGGATCGCTTACCGGGTATGCAAAAATTACCGCGCCATCAGGATTTGCAGATTTTTGTAGCAAATGTGAGAATCCGCTGCCGTAAAAAATATTATCTCCCAAAACCAAAGCCACTGCATCGTCGCCGACAAATTTTTCTCCGATTACAAACGCTTGTGCGAGGCCGTTCGGTTTCTCCTGAGCTTCATATTGAAGATGGCAGCCCCATTGTTTTCCATCACCCAGCAACCTTTTAAATTGTTGTTGATCTTCAGGGGTAGTGATAATAAGAACTTCTCTAATACCCGCAAGCATCAAAGTAGAAAGCGGATAATAGATCATTGGCTTATCATAAATCGGCATTAACTGTTTGCTGATGCCCATCGTGATGGGATACAACCTGGTGCCGCTGCCACCTGCGAGAATGATACCTTTCATTGGGTTGAGGTTTAGAAGGTTTAGATTGGTTTAGATAGTTTAGAGGGCTTCATGTTTTGCTGCGATTTTCGGAGTTGCGAAATTAAGTAAGTTTGCTTTTCAATTAAATTTCTTCCTTCTATATAATTTTTTTCATCTAAAAAAAGAAGATCAGTTGAAATTATTAAGTCATTTAATAATTCAACGGTACTGCTATACGAAATTGTACTAAAATGGCATTGATCTTTTGATGTAACTCTTGATGTTCCTTCTGCAAGATTGGATGCAATCGCAAGTGCTGCCCTTCGCATTTGACTTATTATTCCAAATTTTTCTTCTTCAGGATATTTTGCTGTTATCTGATAAACCCATACGGTTAATTTTCTTGCATGTTGCCATGCTTCTAATTTCTCAAATGAATAAATTTTCATAAGCAATTTTTTCAAATGAAAATCCTAAACTTTCAAATATCAAGAACTTCCTTACAGCAAACGAACAAATATTCAAGATTCCCACTTCCTCCTAAACCCTCTAAACCATTCTTCTAAACCTCCTTTCTAAACCTTTCTAAACTACTCCCTCAACACATACTGTTCTTCATAATAATTCTGATAATTTCCACTCGTTACTTCTTTCAGCCATTCTTCATTGGAAAGATACCAGTCAATCGTCTTAGACAGTCCTTCTTTAAACTGCAAAGAAGGTTTCCAGCCCAATTCATTTTTAAGTTTGGTTGCGTCGATGGCATACCGTAAGTCGTGGCCCGAACGATCTTTTACAAATGTGATCAATTTTTCAGACGTGCCTTCCCTGCGTTTGAGCTTCTTGTCCATCTGCCTGCATAATTCTTTAATGATGTCAATATTTTTCCATTCATTATGACCACCAATATTATAGGTGTCTCCAATCTTACCATTATGAAAGATAGTGTCAATAGCCCGCACATGATCTTCTACAAAAAGCCAGTCACGCACATTTAGACCTTTTCCATAAATAGGAAGCGGTTTGTTATTAATGATATTATGGATGCAGAGCGGAATTAATTTTTCAGGAAAATGATACGGGCCATAATTATTAGAGCAGTTGGAAATAATAACCGGCAAATGATAGGTATGATAAAATGCCCTTACAAAATGATCGGAAGAGGCTTTAGATGCAGAATACGGGCTTCTTGGATCATAAGGAGTTTCTTCGGTAAAAAATCCTTCTTCTCCCAAACTACCATATACTTCGTCCGTAGAAATGTGGTAAAATAGTTTCCCGTTAAAATCGCTTTTCCATGCCTCTTTGGCTACTTGCAGCATGGAAACAGTGCCTAAAACATTGGTTTTTACAAATGCCAGCGGGTCGGAAATGGACCTGTCCACATGGCTTTCTGCAGCACAATGTAGTACGCTTGTAAATTTATATTTTTTAAAAAGACTTTCTACCAGGGCCATGTCTTCAATATCTCCTTTTACAAAAGTATAATTGGGCTTATCTTCTATGTCTTTTAAATTTTTAAGATTGCCGGCATATGTAAGTTTATCAAGATTTACAATGGTATAGCCAGGGTATTTATTAACAAATAAGCGGGTAAGATGCGAACCGATAAAACCGGCGCCCCCGGTTATCAAAATGATTTTTTTCATATATTATTTAGTGATTATGAAAGCGTGCAAAAATATAGATTAATTTTTGCATTGTGATGCTACACCTGTTGATAATTACCAATCAGAAAAACAAGAATCACGCCTATTTCTTTGTTTACCGTGACATGCCTGTTCTCATGGGAAGAAATAACAGCAAACCAACTTTTATCAAGATTTTCTATTTTCCAAAGCTTTAAACACCCAAACCATTTTATCCCCTAAACCCTACTAAACTCCTAAACTATCTAAAACCACAATAATTAACGAATAATCCAATTTACCTTTGCGCTCTATGCATTATGCTTCAATAGAAAATTTAACGAAGTCGTTTGGAATAAGGACTCTTTTTAAAAACATCAGTTTCCATATAGAAGAAGGCGATAAAATCGCTTTTGTGGCCAGGAATGGCAGTGGCAAGTCCACTCTTTTAAAAATAATCGCCGGACAGGAAACACCGGATTCAGGTACAGTCTGGGTTCACAAAGATGTAAAAGTAATCATGCTGCAGCAGGAAACTGCCTTTGAAAATGACCGGACTATCTGGGATAATATTTTAAATCTCGACAATCCGGTGGTTCGCCTGGTTCAGGAATATGAAATGCTTTTGGAAGAAGAAAAACATGATGAGGACAGGATAAGTGAATTAATAACTGAATTGACAGAAGCCAACGCCTGGACTTTCGAGAGCGACCTGAAACAGATTTTAGGGAAATTAAATTTGCATCATCTAAACGAACCCGTAAAGAATCTGAGCGGCGGCCAACGCAAAAGAGTGGCACTGGCCCAGGCATTGATAGAATCGCAAATGCATGAAGGCAAATGCCTGCTCATCCTGGATGAGCCTACGAACCATCTGGATGTGGAAATGATAGAATGGCTCGAAAACTTTTTGGGTAGTAATAAAAGTACGCTGTTATTGGTTACGCATGATCGTTATTTTCTGGATGCGGTTTGCAATGAAATTGTGGAATTGGACGATGAAAAAATTTACGTTTATAAAGGTGATTATGATTATTTCTTAGAACAAAAATCCCTGCGGCAGGACACACAGCAGAGCGAATTATTAAAAGATAAAAATATTTTCAGAAAGGAACTGGAATGGATGCGCAAGCAGCCAAAGGCCAGGACGACAAAATCAAAAAGCCGCCAGGACGCTTTTGTAGAAGTGGAAGAAAGAGTGAGCCAGAAAAAAGAAGTGGCAGAAGTTTCACTCCAGGTGAAAATGACACGCATGGGCGGCAAAGTTTTGGAAATGAAAAAAGTATATAAATCGTACGGCGATAAAGTGATTATGCACGGCTTTGATTATACCTTCAAAAAGGGCGAAAGAGTGGGTATTGTAGGAAAAAACGGAACCGGAAAATCCACCTTTTTAAAAGTGGCGCTCGATCTTATACCACCAGATAGTGGAAAAATAAATCACGGTGATACAATTGTTTTTGGAAATTTTGCACAGGAAGGCTTGCAATACAAAGAAGATAAAAGAGCCATAGAATATGTAAAGGATTTTGCGGAATTTTTTCCTTTGGCAGATGGAAGCAAGATTAGCGCTTCGCAATTCATGGAGAAATTTGGTTTTACAGCACAGCAACAATTTACGCCATTAAGCAAATTGAGCGGCGGTGAAAAACGGAGATTGCATCTGCTTAGTATTCTCTTTAAAAATCCTAATTTTTTGGTTTTAGATGAACCTACCAATGACCTGGATTTGCAAACTCTGAGAACGCTGGAAGAATTTTTACAGGATTTCCCAGGGTGCATTTTAATCGTAAGCCACGACAGGTATTTTATGGACCGCCTTGTAGATCATCTTTTTGCTTTTGAAGGCAATGGGGAGATAAAAGATTTCCCCGGAAATTATTCCCAGTACAGAATCTGGAAACAACTGGAAGAAAATAGACCTGATAAAGCAGAAAGCTTAAAGCTGAAGGCTGAAGGCTTAAAGCCAATTGCTGAAAGCTCAAAGCCGAAAGCGGAAGGGAAACTTTCTTTTAAAGAAAAAAGTGAATTTGAAAAATTAGAAAAAGAAATCCCCGATTTGGAAAACGAAAAAAAACTCCTGGAAGTAAAATTGAATAATGGCACGAGTGATTTCGAAAAGCTACAGGAAATTTCAGAAAGGATAAGTGATATCATCGTGCTTATTGATAGAAAAGAAATGCGGTGGCTGGAACTAAGTGAAAGAATGGAATCCGTAAACAATTGACAAATGGCTGGTGCGGTAAATATAGAATCTTAGTTATTTATTTGTTTACTGCATTTTGTATCAACTGATACCTCACTCTTAAAACCTACTATTTTTTAAATGAAAAATTGGTTTGCGTCCGACAAAATTTTTAATTCTTTATACCCAAAACCAATACAGGAAGTGGCGGAAAAACATTGGACGCCACTGGAAGTTGCTAAAAAAGCAGCCGCATTTTTAGCGACTTCCCCGGAAGTAAAAATTTTAGATGTTGGCAGCGGTTCGGGCAAATTCTGTCTGACCGCTGCGCACTATCATCCCCTGACTTTTTTTTATGGCATTGAACAAAGGGCAAATCTTGTTGAGCTCTCAACTGAATTAGCGGTGAAACTTCAATTAGCAAATGTTTCGTTCATCTGCAATAATATTACTAATATTGATTTTGCGCGTTTTGATCATTTTTATTTTTACAATTCTTTCTATGAAAATATTACCGGCACTCAAAAAATTGATTTAAGCGTCCACTATTCCGAAGAATTATACAACTATTATAATCGATATCTCTACAAACAGCTTGACAAAAAGCCCTCCGGAGCAAGATTGGTTACTTATCACAGTTTTGGAATTGAAACACCATCCGGCTATGAAATAGTTCATACGGATTATAATGAGTTTTTAAAATTTTGGGTTAAAGTATGACAGGATCAAAATTGATGTAAAGACAAAAAAGCTTGTTTAATTTAAGGATATTTATTACGAAATAATAAAGGATATTGTGAATACTGTTCCCTTTCCCGGCTCGCTTTCAGCTGAAATACTTCCTTTATGGCCTAAAATTATATTTTGCGTGTTGGCAAGCCCTAAGCCATTGCCTTTCTCTTTAGTAGTAAAATAGGGTTCAAATAATCTATCCATATCCGATTTTGACATTCCAACTCCATTGTCTGCTATTTGAACGATACACTTTTCATTCTTTTTACTGGTAGAAATTTCTAAAACACCGTTTTCCCCCATTGCTTCCACTGCATTTACAATAATATTCAAAAAGGCAATCTTTATTTTTTCTATATCTACTGAAATAGGACAAATATCAGGGTCATATTTTTTTATTACCCTAACCTGCTTTAACTCTATTCTGTCCAGCGCAAGTTTAATGCTTTCGTCCATTATATCGTTTATAGAGGCTTCTGAAAACTTCAATTCCGAAACCCGTGTTGTCTCCAATAAATCGCCTACCAATTGATTGATTCTTTCCGAATTCCTCGTGATCATTTTAAATAACATATCAGTATTCTGGGTTTCCTCTAATTCTGATCGCAATTGCTCAGTAGCAAGATTGATATTGGTGAGTGGGTTTCTTACCTCATGAGCTATTACGCGCGCGACCCTTCCGGTCACAGCATATTTTTCCAGGCTTCGCAATTCTATCAATTCCTTATTTAATTCTGCGAGTTGCCCTACACGGCTCTGTAACTCGCTTCGGTAATTATCGGCTTTTATAGAAGCTTTTCGTTTTTCCTTGTTTTCTTTATTATATACAATAAGTGAATAAAAAGTAAGCACGACTGCGATGATGATGGATATGATATTTAAAATCTGGATGAGGCCTGAGTATTGAGAAACACTTTTGGATCTTACATTCCATAGTGTGGTTTCTTCATTTTTCATTTTATTCAGCTGCTGTACAATATCATTGGATTTGGAAATGCTTAGTTGGTTTTCATCTAATGCATGCGCAGATGTCTTATGAGTTTGCGCATATTGAGATATGACATTCTCTATCCACAAAAATTTCTGATCTATTAAATTATGTAATGTGTCAAGGTTTTTTTGTTGCGATTTATCATCAAAGGTTAGCAGTCTGAGCTTTTCAAAAGTACTGTCTGTCTTACGGAGGCTTCTGTCGTAAGCTTTTAAAATAGATTTATCATTGGTCAGGAGGTAGCCTCTGAAAGAAGATTCCGCTTCTGTGATTAATCCATTTACGTTATCAAGATTATGAATTACCTCGTTCGTATGATTGATCCAAAAATCCTGAATGGCTACTTCACGTGTTGAAATAAGAGTAAGAATGTAAGAAATAAACAACAAAAAAAGAGCAGCAAAAAAACCAATTCTTGTTCTGTTCGCAATCTTGTTTAAGAAGTTTTTTAGCATTTACTCTTGGGGAATTAGATATTCTGGAAAATTAGAAAAATAAATATACACAGGTTCGGCAAAAAACAATTTTCAATTCCTTTTTTTAACCTATTTTTTATTCAATTTACTAACTACCCATAAAATAATTGCTACAAGAATTACAATCCCTATCACGCCAGCCCATACACCGGCCTTGAAAATACTACCGATAGCCTGGCAACCGCTGAAAAAAAAGACGGCTAAAAATAATGCAATTATGTTTTTGAATTTATGATTATTCATAAGTAATGTGGTTTATAAAATTTGACGTTAATAAGAAGTATTCACTTCGGGTTGACACTATAATGATGCCAAAAAGTTTATGCTCTGTTGTTTTTTAAAAAGAACCAGTGTGCCGAATGAAATGTCTAAATTGCGATGAGCCGAAATTTGTATAAAGGACTGTTGATACGTTTTCTTTAATCTGCGAGTGATTCATTATGTTTTCAAACCGTGTTACCAAACTTTTGAATATTGACTATCCTATCATCCAGGCAGGTATGGTATGGGCAAGTGGATGGCGTTTATGCAGCGCTGTCAGCAATGCGGGCGCCTTAGGAGTAATTGGTTCGGGGAGTATGTACCCCGATATTTTGGAAGAAAATATCATCAAATGTAAGGCAGCTACAAGTAAACCTTTCGCGGTAAACCTGCCGATTTTATATTCAGATGTTGATCATCATCTACAAATCATTTTAAGAAACAACATTGAAACGGTAATTACATCAGCAGGAAATCCAGCAACATATACTCCGCTTTTAAAAGAGCATGGAATAAAAGTAATACATGTAGTAAGCAGCAAACGCTTTGCGTTAAAGGCCGAACAGGCAGGATGCGATGCAATCATAGCAGAAGGTTTTGAAGCAGGCGGACATAATGGAAGGGAAGAAACGACAAGCCTTATCCTGGTTCCTTTGGTATGCCAATCGGTGTCGATACCGGTTATCGCGGCTGGAGGAATTGCGACGGGACGACAAATGCTGGCTGCTATGGTATTAGGAGCCGAAGGAGTGCAAATAGGTAGCAGATTTGTAGCAAGTGATGAAGCTTCCTCACATATCAATTTTAAAAAAGCAGTAATAAATGCAACAGAAGGAGAAACCGTTTTCACATTGAAAGAATTAAACCCTGTACGTATGTTGAAAAATCATTTTTACCAGGAAATTTTAAATGCAACGCAAAATAATGCGAGTGCAGAAGAGTTGAAAAAACTGCTTGGACGAGGTCGCGCCAAAAAGGGAATGTTTGAGGGCGACCTTGATGAAGGTGAATTGGAAATAGGGCAGGTAAGCGCTTTAATCAACAAGATAAAACCAGCTAACGAGATAGTCAGTGATATATGGGTACAATTCAATGAGGCATTGCACAGGCCGATAAAATAAAATCCTATATTTGAGCGTTAATCCAATATTACACATCAACCCCCTAACAATGAATGTGCTTACAACAGGTTTTTCCCGGAGAAAAACCGTCTTCCTGCTTTTTTTCCCAATGTTTTTATCGCTGTTGTCTATTAACACTGTTTACGCTCAAATTCCAACAGAGCAAGGTGATGTTCCTATCGATCCAAATGCATTAAAAAATGCGAACCCATCTGATTTAATGAATTATTTAAAAGACAATAATCAACAATCAAAAAAACCGGGAGAAGATATTCACAAATCAAACCAGGACAATACCAATAAAAATATCATTATAAAAGATAGTATTCAAAAAGATAATATCAAGAGCACACTAACCGGCCCGGAATCTGTATATGGAAGTAATCTTTTTCAAAACAGCCAGATCATACAACTTTCTGAACTTTCTACACCGCCATCAGATTATCCAATCGGTGTAGGCGATCACATCGTAGTTTCTCTATGGGGCGGCGCTGATTTTGAACAGGATTATATCGTGGCACGTGATGGTTCTATATTTCCGCAAGGGCTGGGGAAAATTACCGTTCAAGGACTAACTTTTGCCAATGCACGTTCTGTTATTATCGGGCGTTTTAAAAAAGTAATCCCAAACTCTACTAACATTTCAGTTACCCTGGGACAACCACGCTCAATAGTAGTCCAGGTTTCAGGGAACGTACAAACGCCAGGCCCGGAAGTAGTTTCGGCTTTTACCAATGCGTTAAACATTGTGGCAATGGCTGGGGGCGTTACTCAATATGGCAACTTGCGCAACATACTCATTTCAAGAAATGGAAAAATCATTGACTCAGTTGATGTGTATAAATACCTGAGTACCGGCGATTTTGGCAAACATCTTTACCTGGAAAATAACGATTTTGTTATTGTGCCTTTTTATGACAAGAAGGTACTTGCAAGCGGCCAATTCAAAAGGCCTATGTATTACCAGTTAAAAAAAGATGAAGGAATGATCTCTCTTATGAAATTTACGGGAGGGTTTACGCCTGATGCTTATGCTTCCGGTGGAATGGTTATACGCAATACGGATGAGAAGCAGATAATCAAAACTGTGAACCTTAATGAGATAGGTGTCTCCGGCACCGGACATCCCATGGATGAACCTTTGCTGGATGGGGATGTTGTAGTGGTAAATCCAATTAATTCGGGTCTCAGTAATAAAGTAATTGTAAAGGGAGAAGTGGCTTACCCAAATGTATATGAAGTCAGAAAAGGAGATCGGTTATTCGATGTGATTAACCGTGCGGGAGGTATTACACCCAATTCGTTTTTAGACCGGGCTTATGTTTATAAGGGCGCGGGAGATTCTACCAACTTAAGGTCTGATAAAATAGAAGTGAGCCTTTCAGATATGAATAAAAACCTGGATAGTAAATATAATATACCGATTGAAGCGAATGATATTATTGAAGTTTTTAATAAAAATCAATTCTCTGACCGGCAATTCATTACTATTGAAGGTGAAGTACGCAAGCCGGGCAGTTACCAGAAATATGGCGGCATGACTTTGAAGGATCTTCTATATTTTGCAAATGGCCTTAAACCGTCAGCAGAATACGGAAGCATTATAGTTTCGAGTATTGTAGATATTGATTCTTCACAACGAGGCATAAAACCAACTAAAACGATTGAAAGAAGCTATGCGATTAACCAAAACCTTGATTTGGACTCCACTGTAGAAAGGGTAAGATTAAAACCTTATGACCAGGTTTTTGTAAGAAGAAATCCAAAATTTAATTTGCAACAGAATGTAAAAATTGAGGGACAAGTATTATATCCGGGCACATATCCAAAACTCGATGAGAAAGAACGCCTGTCGTCCTTTGTAGTAAGGACAGGAGGTCTCCGGGAAAATTCGGATGCCAATGGAGCGATACTTTACAGAATAAAGGACACTGCTAACCACAACGATATTGCTGACAGTTTATACCCTAATTCTGCTGAAAAAATAAGTATTGATCTTGAAAAAGCTATCAACAACCCGGATACAAAATATGATATGGTTTTACAGGCTGGAGATGTTATTTATATTCCCAGGATAAATCCTGTTGTTTCGGTAAAAGGCGCCGTTCAAAATCAATTGAAGATCTTTTTTGATAAAGATCATACCAACCTTGGGTTTTATATTGATAAAGCCGGTGGGTTTGGCGAAAGGCCATGGAGAAAAAGAATATACGTAACACATGCAAATGGGAAAAGCCAAAAGACAGGTAATTTCCTCTTTCTTCATTTCTATCCAAAAGTAACAGAAGGAAGCGTTGTTACCGTTCCCGTCAAACCTCAGAATAAGGTGGTCTCTTCAACAATTTTACAAAGCGTTTTGGCTACCATTCCTATTTTAATAGTTTATTTTTTAACCAAGAATTAGTGAAAATGACATCGCAGGATCTGACCATAGAATTTATCAACAGGCTAAAGAGGCACAAGTATTTTATTCTTATTGTCTCATTGATCTGTTCAGCTATATTGGCAGTTTATGCATTAAAAACTCCGGTCACTTTCACTTCTAAGTCAACTATTTTCCCATTAACAAGTGGCAATGATAATACTTCAGCATCGTCTGCATTGAGTGCATTATTCAGCGGCAGCAGCGACACAAAATCTTTCACCGACGATGCTTCCGTGAATATCGTTGAGCTGGCGCAAAGCCGCACCACGCGCGAAGAGGTGGCGTCGATAAAAGATTCCTCCCAGGGAAACAAAACAATCGCTGAGCTTTTAATTAATGATATCAACGCCCACAGGAGTTTTCTGGAGCCAAAAATTGTAATACCTTCCTCGGAAAGGGCTTTGATAGCTTTAGGAGGAAAAATTCTAAATTACGGATTAACCGCATCTATTAATAAAAATAACAGTTTTGTTTTAACTTATACTGGCAGAAGTCCTGAATTAGTAAGAACCATTAGCTATGGATTTATTGATCAAATATCGAAATTTTATATTGATCTCAAACGCGAAAAAGCAAAAAGAGATTTTGAATTTGCCACTGGCAAAGTTGATTCACTAAGCCGGGTAATCAATTCAAAAGATAACCAACTTATCGCAATGGACAAAAGAACTTTGTTTACCAATATATCTAAAATGGAATTTAGGGTGCCGACAGAAAACCTCATTACCGATAAACAAATGCTACGCCAGCAATATGCCGTAGCAGTAGCAAATCAACAAAACGCCGCCTACAAATTACAAAAAGCCACCCCCGTTGTGAAAGTATTGGACAATCCCGATCCGCCATACGACATTCAAAATAAATCGGCCATTATATACGGGATTATTGGCTTTTTTATTGGATTGGTCATTGCCTTATTGTATGCTTCGTTAAGGTTGCTGATAAAATACGCAAGAGATGAAGCCAGCAAAGCTATCTACGGAGAGGAGAGTTCGAACACAACTATTGCAGCGTAAGCATTAATAAACACAAAACCACGATAATTGTTGGTTTACTGTCTTTCTGAAAATTATATTTTGTTAAAATAATCTAATTAAGAAATGGATTTCCGTTTATTTCATCGCTAATCGTCGTGGCTGGACCATGCCCGGGATATACTTTTACGTCCCCAGGCAACGTGAATAATTTTTCTTTAATATTTTTTATAAGATCTGCATGACTCCCATAAGGCAGATCCGTACGACCAATACTGTTTTGAAAAAGCACATCTCCTCCGATTAGAAATTGCTGCTTTTTACAGTAAAAACAAATACTGCCCGGAGAATGTCCCGGAGCATGAATCACTTCCAATTCATCATCCCTTAAAGAAACAACATCTCCTTCTTCGAGGTAAATGATATCTCCCTGGTAATTATCAAAAGGAAGATTAAACATTAATCCCGAAGCGGGCGCCATTTCTAAAATAGATTTCTCCAAAGAATGCGTTTTTAACTTTACATTATATTCATCTGCTATAAATTTATTGCCGAATACATGGTCCAGGTGGCAGTGGGTGTTGAGTAAGATTTTTGGCTGAAGTTTTTTTAGATTGATAAAGGATTTCAGCGCTTCTTTTTCATCGTCAAAATAACATCCGGGATCTATAATGATGCATTCGTTGACTTCATTGTAGAGAATGAAGGTGTTTTCCTGAACCGGATTAAATGTAAAAACTTTTATTTGAAACATATTGAATTTTTGAATCCGTATAAATTCATTTCATTGATTAGCCTGAAACGTTTAATTTTAGGCGATTATAACTTAAGGCACATGCAAGATCATAAGAATCCTATGTACAAAAAAATATTTCTGTCATCACTTTTTTTATTTGCTATGGCAGGTTTTGTCAGTGCCCAGGTAAGTTCTGTAGAATATGGAAAGAATCGTGTACAATTTAAAAAATTCAAATGGCAGTATTATCAGACAAAAAATTTTAATTCTTACTTCAACCAGGATGGACAGGAACTTGGAAAATTTGTAGCACAGGTGGCCGAAGAAGAACTTCCGGGGATTGAAAAATTTGTTGAATTTAATTTGCAACGCAGAGCCAATATTGTGATTTACAATAGCTTTAATGACATGAAGCAAAGCAATATCGGATTAGGAAATGACTGGCAGGTAGCCGGTGGTCTCACTAAATTGGTAAACAATAAAATGATTGTTTATTACAATGGTAATCACGATGATCTAAGGCTCCAAATCAGGCAAGGTATTGCGGGAATTTTAGTTCAGAATCTTTTATTTGGAGAAGACCTTGGCGAAGTGGCAGGTAACGCAGCTTTACTGGATCTTCCCCAGTGGCTTACAGATGGATATATAGCATATGCGGGCCAGAACTGGAGTACAAAGCTTGACGATCAGCTAAAGAATGAAATATTAAGTGGCAATTATAAGAACTTTTACCAGTTTGCTTTTGAACAGCCACTTTTGGCAGGTCATGCATTTTGGTATTATATAGAAGAAAAATATAAAAGAGAAAACACTACTTACCTCTTGTATCTCGCCAGAATTTATAAAAGTTTGAAGAAAGCCTCACAACAGGTTACCAAACAAAAGAGGTTTAAAGATGTGCTTGCGGATTTTATGCAGTTTGAGGAAGCTAAATATGATAACGATATTAGCCGTCGAAAAAATTATCCCAAGGGAAGCGAGATCACTGATCTGACAGTAAGCAAAAGAGTTGATTATTATCATTTTAATGTGAATCCAAATAAGCGGGACGGTTCTTATGCCGTGGTGCAATATAAAAAGGGCCAGTATCGGGTGATATTTAATGACGGGTATACCGATAAAACCTTATTAAAATTTGGCCCGAAGAGCAAGCAGGATCAGATGAATCCCAATTATCCCATAATGGCATGGGATCCAAAGGGAACAAGGCTTTCAGTACTTTATGAACAAGATGGCGGAATCCATTTTTTTGTATATGATGTAATCACTAAAGTAAAACCATATAAGAGAGATTTTACTAAATATTTCGACCAGGTACTGGATATGAAATATATGCTCAACAGCCAAACTCTTCTTTTAAGCGCAGTCAAAAATGGCCACTCCGATATTTATTCTTATAACATCGAGAATGACAAGGTAAGACAGATAACAGATGATGTGTATGATGATCTTGATCCTTCCTTTGTTTCTTTCCCCAATAAGACCGGGATTATATTTTCAAGTAACAGGCCTTCTGCGAATACAAGAGGAGGGGATACTTCGTTAATGCCCAACCGGTTTAACATTTTTATGGTAACGGATTTCGACACAAAGAATGCCGCTCCATTGAATCAGATAACCCAGTTGACCAATTTAAAATTTGGCGATGCCCGTTATCCTACCCAGTACAGCCATACGCATTTCACTTTCGTCAGCGACCTGAACGGAATAGGAAACCGGTACGCAGGGCTTTTTAGTACTATCAAAGAAGGGTTGGATACTGTTGTTATTGTGGGCAATGAAATTTTAAGAAATCCAACCGGCGAAGAAGTAGATTCACTTTTAAAAGTGATGCATAAGAATGACGTGGACTCCATAGCGTTAGTTTCTGTGTCCAAAGATTCTGCAGTTGTATTTCCATTGACTAATTATGCCAACAGCATCCTGGAAAGTAAAGAAGCCGGCGATGACCACCAGGTAAGTGAAGTCACCCGACAGGATGATGATAAGATTCTTTATAAATTAAAAATCGATGAAAATGCCTTGCGCCGGAGAAATGTAAATGCCAGGCCGAGTGACTATATGGAGAAAAAAATGGCCGCAAACAGGATAGCCCAGGGATCTGAGATTGCTGCACCACCGGCAGTATCGCAGGAAAATGATATTTTTCAGCATGAATTTAAAAGAGATACTTCAGTTGCAATGACTCTCAAATCAGCAACCGGAAATAATCAGCCCGATGTATTATCCACCGCTAGTTTATTTCCATATAAACCGCTGAAATTTGCAACAGACTACATCGTTGCCGGATTTAATAATAACGTATTAGGAACAAAATACCAGGTGTACCAGGGAGGTGCCGGGCCGATTACACTGACGTCAAACAATGGATTGAATGGTATGTTAAATGTCGGAACTGCGGATCTGATGGAAGATATTAAAATATCCGGCGGTGTGCAGATTTCTACTAATTTAAAAGATAATGACTGGATATTCAACTTTTCCAACTTAAGAAAAAGATTAGATTGGGGATTGACTTATTACAGAAGTGTGCAGCAGACAGGATTTACTAATGGTACGAATTTTTATCCGGGAGATATTTTCTCAAATCTATACCAGGGTAATATTTCGTACCCTTTTGACGAAAACAAAAGTATTCGTTTTAACCTTGGTGTTAGAAGAGATAACGTAGTTGTAGGCGCTGTCGATCAGCAATCACTTGCTTATCCTAACTCTGCGAATACTTATGGCTTGACGCATCTGGAATATGTTTATGATAATACGTTGAACCCGGTACAAAACATCTGGGATGGCATACGGTACAAAGTTTATGTTGACTGGAACTCACAGCTTAATCATCCCGGAGGAGACGTAGGCAGAAACACCTTTAATTTTGGCTTTGATGGCAGAGCCTACTACCCCATCTACCGCAACTTTATATGGGCGGGCCGGGTTGCCGGTGATTTTAGCTGGGGAAATCAGAAATATATTTATTACCTCGGCGGAATTGACAACTGGCTCATGTTTGGTGACAATCAGAAAACCAACAAAGATGGTTCAACCTCTTACCGTTATTTCAATGCAGCTAATCAGCCTGCGCCCGACCAGGATTATGCCTTTCAATCATTGGCAGTAAATCTTAGAGGTTTTATACAAAATGCAGCCAACGGGAACAACTCTCTTGTAATTAACAGTGAGTTCAGACTTCCAGTATTTACTACTTTATTGGACAAGCCCATCAATAACGCATTGGTCAGAAATTTTCAACTGACGCAATTTATTGATTTGGGATCTGCGTGGAATGGTGCTTATAATAACTTATCGCGACCATCTATCACTTATAACGATCCGTCCGACCCTACTGTTTCCGTAAAATTAAAAGCGCCGGGAATCGGACCATTCCTTGGCGGATACGGCTTTGGCGCCAGAAGTACCTTATTGGGTTATTTCCTGAAACTGGATGCTGGATGGCCGATGAGCGGATTTTTCCAGGGAAGCCCCATCCTGTATTTTAGCATGGGATTTGATTTTTAGTACCGGTTAAAAAGCCCTAATAGTTCAATTACATTGCACTAAACGATTGTTATACCGGCATTATACCATAAACATTTTTGACACGATAGAAAGTTTAAAAGGTATAATTTGCTATTGTTTAGCGACTGTTTTTTAGATTAGCACCCGTAACAACCGTGTCCAGCAAACGGACATTTAAGCATTATTTCTATTTTTTAATAGCGAAGTCCTTGCAGCAGTAAATGGACCTATTTCGTGGATTTCTATTTTTTATGTTCGTTCGCCTTGTAATCGATGGCTACCTGAAAAACATCCATTTTATCTTTGGTAAAAAGATGATGCAGCCAATGATAAAAGAAATAATTGCAGAAAATAATACAGCTCCCGCACACATATCTTTTACTTTTTTTATTGTTAGATTAAATTCGGGGCAAACCAGGTCGCACAATTTTTCGATTGCCGAGTTGATCATTTCAAAACTCAAAATCACAGCAAAACAAATTAAAATGATCAGCCATTCGGTAGCAGTCAATGAAAAATAAATGCCGGCGCCTACAACCAGTAAGGCGATTACATATTGTATCTGAAAGTTTTTTTCATGAGAAAGGCTGTCTTTTAAACCATTGAAAGCGAAACCAAAAGATTTAATAACTCGTTTCATTATTGATAATATTTAAAGATCAGAAACAACTTCATTTATCATTTTGCAGGCTTGTTTTATTTCTGCGTTTGAAATTGTAAGAGGCGGCACCATCCTTAAAAATGCAGATGCGAATAAAAACCAATCCGTAAAAACCCCTTTTGCCAGGAGTGCATCTATCACTTTTTTATTTTGATCGAAATCTTCGAATTCAAGCGCCATCATCAATCCACGACTTCTGATATTTTTTATTTTAGATTGATGGATGCATTCCAGGAATATTTTTTCTTTTTCAAAAACCTCGTTGATGATATTTTCTTCTAACAGAAATTTCATTGCGGCATTGCCGGCTGCGCAACAAACCGGATGCCCTCCAAAAGTATTAATATGGCCGAGAACAGGATTATTGGTGAAAGAATCCATTATTTTTTTATCGGCAATAAAAGCGCCCAGCGGCATTCCACCTCCTAAGGCTTTACCTAATAATAATACATCCGGAATAATATCGAATTGTTCAAAAGCCCACAAAGTTCCATTGCGGCCAAAGCCACACTGTATTTCATCGAGCACCAATAAAGTTCCTGTATCGGTACATTTTTTCCTAAGCGCCTGCAGCCATTTTTTATCAGGAACAACTACGCCAGCTTCTGCCTGGATGGTCTCTGCAATTACGCACGCGGTTTGAGTAGTAATAGAATCGAGACTTTCAAATTTATTATAGTCCAGGTGCAGAATATCGGGTAATAAAGGACGGAAAGCATTCCGCCAGTATTCATCCCCAATAATGCTTAAAGATCCTTGCGTACTACCATGATATGAATTTTTGAATGCAACTATTTGCGTTCTTCCGCTAAAACGTTTTGCCAGTTTCATAGCGCCCTCTGTAGCTTCAGTTCCGGATGCAGTAAAAAAAACGGCATTCAAAGAAGAAGGCAAATGATCGGTAAGTAATTTTGCATAAGCCGTTTGTGGAGATAACACCAATTCCCCATTGACCATCACATGCATAAAATTTTCAGCCTGGGTTTTAACAGCTTCAATTACTTTTTTATTTCCATGCCCGATATTACAAACGCTTATGCCGCCAATAAGATCGATATATTCTTTACCGGCAACGTCATAGAGGATACTACCGCTGGCTTTTACAATTTCCAGCGCAAGCGGGTTTGGTGAAGTTTGCCCGATGTGATTTAAAAATATTTGCCGGTTAGTCATTTGAAATAAAAATATAAAATAAGGAATGAAAAAGTACAGTAAACTTTGAAATAAGAATCTGTGTTAATTGTTGGTTTACTGTATTCCTCCTATATTCTAAAATCTGAAATCAATATACTGAATAATTGATATTGTCTATTCCATTTTCGAACTATTAGTGATTATCTAAAAATGAAATTTTAGTTTACTATATTGCGATTAGCGGGGACACCAACCGCGGCGCTCTGCCGTGGCCGGTGTTCCCACCGGCCACTTTTTGAAATATCCTGATCAATTGATTTTGTTTACTAAATTTCTTCACGATGAATGATTCTATGATTTCTTTTTTTAATACTTTAAATAAATAAAAAAATTAAAAAAGTATATTAAACTTTAAAACAAGAATCTTTACTAATTGCTTGTTTACTGTATCGCTTCTATCTTATAAAATCTGAAATCAATATACTGAACAATTGATTTTGTTTATTCCATTTTTGCATTATAAGTGATTCTATAACTTTCTTGTTTCTTGTCTTTTGTTTCTTGTCCTTTGTTTCTTGTTTTTTGTTTTTTGTTTCTTGTTTCTCGTTTCTTATTTCTCTTCCAACACTTTTTTATACAAATTTTCGTACTGAGGCACAATATTATTGATGTCAAATTTCAGTGCATGTTCCAACGCGTGTTTTTTCATCGTTGCAAAAGCTTTCTCATCCGAAAGTATACTGATGGTATTCTTACTCATATCGTCCACATCGCCCACATTACTCAGGAAACCTGTAACTCCATTAATATTAATTTCCGGCAATCCGCCGACATTGGTAGATATTACAGGAACTTCAGCAGCCATTGCTTCAAGGGCCACAAGGCCAAAGCTTTCATACTCACTCGGCAAAATAAAAAGATCGGAAATAGCCAGTATTTCTTCCATCTGTTCCTGCCTTCCTAAAAATCTGATGTCGGCCCGGGAACAGGTGTTTCGGCATAAGTCCTCAATAGCCGAACGTTCTGGGCCGTCTCCTACCAGTAGAAGTTTTGACGGAATAACCTGGTTCACTTTGACAAAAACTTTTACGACATCTTCTACTCGTTTTATCTTTCTGAAATTGGACGCATGCAATAAAATCTTTTCATTGTTTGGCGCTATTACCTGCTTGAAGGGTGTTACCGGTAGTTTGTTGAAGCGCTTTACATCCACAAAATTGTAGATGACTTCAATCTCTTTTTCCATTTTAAAGTTCTTATAAGTTTCATCTCTTAAATTTTTTGAAACAGCTGTTACTGCAGCGCTTTCATTCATAGAAAAAGTAACTACGGGCGAGTAGGTTTTGTCCCTTCCCACTAAAGTAATATCGGTGCCGTGAAGCGTAGTTATTACCGGCACATTAATACCTTCCTTTAAAAGAATTTGCCTTGCCATATAAGCAGCGGAGGCGTGCGGGATGGCGTAATGAACATGCAGAAGATCTATCTTTTGATTGATGATCACATCTACCATAGTACTTGCCAGGGCTGTTTCATAAGGAGGGTAATCAAACAAAGGATACGTAGGCACCGTCACTTCATGATAAAAAATATTGGTGTGGAATCCGCCGAGCCTTACCGGCTGGTCGTATGTGATAAAATGAATGTTATGCCCCTTCTCTGCCAACGCTTTCCCCAATTCGGTAGCTAAAACACCACTACCACCAAAAGTAGGATAACAAACGATTCCTATATTCATATTTATTTTTATAAAAAAATGGATAATTTTTCTTTAAACAGTTGCAATTTACAACTTCTTTCAGGCTGTTTCGGGCACGATATGACGAATTTATTTTAAATGGAATGTTTATGTTTGCTAAAATTATTCAAATGAAAAAAATTCTTTTGTCCATACTTGGAATCATTGTCGTTGTCCTGGCTATATTCTTTTTTGCAAGGTACAGTTACACTTATAGCGAGGGCAACCGGGCAGGCAGATTAATCAAATTTGCAAAACAAGGCTTTATGTTTAAAACTTATGAAGGCGAAATGAATCTTGGCGGGGTTTCTAATGCTGCCAACAATAGTATGATGATGAATTATATGTGGGATTTTTCAGTGAATGACCAATCCGTTGCCGATACTTTATTAAAACTCGAAGGAAGAGAGATCAGTGTTCATTACAAACAAAAGATGGGTAAACTTCCATGGCGGGGCGATACAAAATATATTGTGGACAAAGTGGTGGACGTAAAACCTGACACCGGAAATTAAAGATTTAATTTTCATAAAAATATTGATTTTTTGAATGGGTCATTTATTAACTACTGATAGTATTATCAGTTTTTTTGTTCTGGTAATTCTCGAAATTATTCTTGGGGTTGATAATGTAATTTTTGTGAGTATAATTATCAATCGCCTCCCAAAAGAAAAACATAAGAAAGCAAGGCTTGCCTGGGTGATTATGGGTTCTATTGTAAGAAGCATTTTGTTGTTAGGATTGGGATGGTTACTTGCGCAAAAAGGAAAACCCGTCTTTACAATTTTTGACAAAGGTTTTGACCTGGCAAGTATTGTAATGCTTGGCGGAGGTGTATTTCTGATCTATAAATCAGTGCATGAGATACATCAGAAATTAGAAGGCGAAGATCCGGGTATGGTGAAAACGAAAAAGAAGCCGATAAATTTTTCGCAGGCGATTTTACAGATTGTTTTAATCGATATGGTCTTTTCATTTGATAGCGTCATCACCGCGGGAGGTACCGCAAAACATGTGGAAATAATGATTGCAGCGGTTGTTATTGCCATGATCATCATGTTTGTTTTCAGTCCTTACATTGCCGCTTTTATTCAAAAGCATCCAACTTTCAAAATGCTGGCACTTTCATTCTTGGTAATGATTGGATTGAGCCTTGTGATAGAAGGCTGGGCATCGGAAAAAGCGGAAGAACTTCATCTGAAAAATTATATTTATTTCGGGATGGCATTTTCTTTTGTTGTTGAAATTTTGAATATGGTGATGCTGAAAAGACAAAACAGAAAAATAGTGAAGCTGGATGAACCGGACTATCCGGACGAAGAGACTAATGAAAGCGACCAGGCCAGGTAGCAGCATATTTATTTTAAAAAATCTTTCCTCACTTCAATTTCCAGTTCGTTGTAATCCTTATGAAACGACAATGATTCAGCAAGTATTGCATTTGTGCGCTCCCTACTCTTGCGGGATAATTTCGCGAAGTCAGTAGAATTAATAATCTTTGAAGATGGAAAAAATTGAGAATATTATTTTTGATCTCGGCGGCGTTTTATTGGATATAGATTATAACCTTACCCGCTCATCATTTGAAAAGCTTGGCATCGTTGACTTTGACACGATGTATTCGCAGGCAGATGCAAGTCATTTGTTCCAAAAATTAGAAACAGGCAAAATTTCGGAAGAAGATTTTTATAAAGAACTTAATGAATGGACCGGGCTTCATCTATCGCCATCGCAGATTAAAACAGCGTGGAATGCAATGCTCTTGTCATTTCGCGAAAACAGCCTGCAATATTTGGCCAGCCTGAGGCCTAATTATAAAACTTACCTTTTGAGCAATACGAATATCATTCATATTGACTCTTTCAAAGAAATCTATAATTATAAAAAGAGAGAAAAACCCTTTAATGACTATTTCGACAAAGCATTCTATTCATGCGGAATAGGATTGCGAAAGCCCAATATAAATTGCTACGAATGGGTTCTGAACGATTTAAAAACAGATGGATCGAAAACACTTTTTATAGACGATTCCGAACAAAACATTGAAGGGGCAAAAAATGCCGGGTTGCATACCATACTTTTGAAACCGGGGGAAAAGATTGAGGATTTATCACTGGAACAGTACTAATTAATAATTACTTTTTTACTTCCTCAAAATCAATATAATCACCTTCTTTTTCTACAGGGGGCTGTTTCTGCTGAACGGGGTTGGAATGGCCCTGATAGTTTTTAATATCATTATCCATTTTCTGCTGCATTTCTCCAAACTGCTTTTTTATCTTTTTTGACGATTCGTAAATAGGAATAATAAAATCAAAAATGAATTTATATAATAGATAAATTAGAAATAATTCGGCGGCTAATCTGAAAATATTCATCATACAAAAATATAGGTTTTAAATTAATTGCATTCTACCACACATGGAATTTAAATTGAAAAAATTTGTTAATGCATTGAGTGGTTAAAACTTCAAAAGGAAAATAAGATTTACTATTATTTGTTGGTTTATTGCATCTATTCTAATTTATATATGAATATTTGGTTACAACTCTTTCGATCCGACATTATATTAAAAAAATAACATTCGTTTGGAATGATTTGCTCCTGTGCGGAAATATCAACCAGGCACGGTTGCGTTTTGGCAAAAGCGATGCGAACTATGGCGTTCTACTCAAGGGAGATGGGCATGGCAATTTTAAATATATAAACCAGGTGGAATCCGGTTTTCATATCCGTGGGGATGTACGGAGTGTGCTTAACATTAATAATAATTTGTTATTTGGTATCAATCAAAAAACGATGGAAGCTTATAGATTAGGAAAGCATAGCAAATAAAGAAACTGCTGAGTACACACCTGCCAGGTGTTGAAAACCTGATAGGCGTTGAATATGACTAACAATAAGTCTGCAGAATTTGTACCTTTACCGCATGAAAAAGAAACTAATATTTTATTCAATTTTTTTCGCGGGGCTGATAGGGATGTTTTATTTGTTACTGTCCTTTACAAAAGGGTTTTTTGACGTAAAGCTCCCGGTCATGAGCTATGTGCAAAATTTTTCGTTTACAGACCAAAACGGACAAACGGTTACTCAGCAAAATTTTGATGGAAAGGTCTATGTCACCAATTATTTTTTTACCACCTGCAAAGGAATATGCCCAAAAATGAATGGGAACATGAAAGGTGTTTATGATATTTTTAAAAATGATACCGATTTTGCCATCCTTTCCCACACGTCCATGCCAGAAACGGATTCTGTGCCTTTACTAAAAGCCTACGAAACCAGGATGGTTGGCAGTGAACAAAACAATAATGCCAAATGGTATTTTGTAACAGGTAATAAAGATTCACTTTATAAAATGGCGCGCCAAAGTTATCTTCTTGATAATGATAAAAACAACAGCATCAATATTGCTGAAGCGTTTATCCACACACAGTTTTTTTCTTTAGTAGACAAAGCGGGCAGAGTCCGCGGCATCTATGATGGGCTAAAGCCCGATGAAATAGCAAGGATGGAAAAGGATATTAAGACCTTAATGAAAGAGAAGGATTCTTAGAAATTCCGATTACAGCGAACCAATAAATAAGCAGGATTTCTATTCTCATTAAAGTATAACAGGAAGGGATAAACGAAAAGGATAACTTCTCAATTCCTTAGTTGCACTTGCCACCTTCGTCGTTTTCAAATCCGAATCATTTTTTCTCCTCTTTTATTTTCTTTACATATTTATTGGCATCTCCAAGTATTTGTTGGAATGTTTCTGTGTTTACAACGGACTGGATTGTTTTCGGCTCAGGTGGATTGCCAATATGCTTTTCCAAATCAAAATAAAACCAGGCCACATCGTGCCATTTTCCAAATTTAAACCCTGTCTTTTTATAAATGCCGACTTTCCTAAAGCCAAATGACTGATGAAAGCCAACACTTTTTTGATTGGGCAAACTTACTCCTGCATACACATTGAAGTATCCCTGCATCTTCAAAATAGAAAAAAGTGTTTTATACAAAATTCCGGCAATTCCTTTATGTTGAAAATCCGGTGCAAGATATACAGTTGACTCGCACGACCATTGATAAGCCTTCCGCTGCCTGTGTTTGCTGGCATAGGCGTAGCCGACTATATTATTCCGATGCAGGCAAACCAGCCAGGGATATTCTAAAATATTGGTTTGGATCCTTTGTAAAAATTCATCAACAGAAGGTGCTTCATATTCAAACGAAATAATGGTATTAATAACAAATGGTTTATAAATATCCAAAACTTCGCGTGCATCATTTTCAGAAATGAGCCGGATTGAAAATTGATTATTCATTGAGTAATAAAATTGGTGTTAGGTGAAAGTTTTAACCTGAAAATATTTTCCAAATGTATTGCAATTTCAAAGATCTGGGAAAGTTGAAAACCTTATCCGGCAAATCATACAGGCTTCAATAAATCACCATCTTATTTTTTAAAATCTCCTATTCCAATAATCATTAAATTACAGCAAAAAAGGAATTGATTTTCCTCGTAAAAATTATTTCGATATGCACAAGAAATTATTGATTGCTTTTAGCAAAAGACTGCTGATGATTACAGGTTTTATTTTTCTCTCTCATTTTTTAAAGGCACAGCAGACAACTATAAATCCTGCGTTACTAAAAAATTACTGGGATGCGCATTGGATTACCTGCCCCGACGTACCTGCAAGAGCTTACGGCGTTTATCATTTTCGCAAGACATTTTCTTTAAGCGAAGCGCCAAAAAAATTTCTCATTCACGTGACGGCTGATAATCGTTACCGTTTATTTATAAATGGCAATGCTGTTGGACGTGGCCCTGCCCGTGGCGACCTGTATAACTGGAATTTTGATACTTATGATATTGCTCCTTACTTGCAAAAAGGAGAGAATTTGATTGCAGCGCTCGTGTGGAATATGGGAGAATACGCTCCGGTAGCACAGGTTTCCAACCAAACCGGATTCTTACTGCAGGGAGACGACAGCGAAGAAAAGATTGTAAATACCAATAGTTCATGGAAAGTGTTTCACGACATGGCTTATGCTCCATGTGCATTAAACACAGGCGCTGAGCTGCATTCCTACTTTGTAACGGGGCCGGGAGATGAAGTGCAGGGAAATGATTACCCATGGGGATGGGAGCAAAATGGATACAAAGAGACGAACTGGGCCAATGCTAAAACGGTTAACGCCGCGGCCGTTCCTTTTGGATACGGCTCCGATAACGTGTGGACGCTTACGCCACGCAGCATTCCCCAGATGGAAGAAAAACCGGAACGATTATTTGCAATCCGCCGAAGTGAAAATATCCAGGTAAAAGATACTTTCATAAAAGCGAATCATCCTCTTTTGATTCCGGCGAATACTTCTGTAAGTATTTTATTGGATCAGTCTTACGAAACTACCGCTTATCCTGAATTGATAGTGAGCAAAGGAAAAGATGCAAAAATAAAAATGACTTATGCTGAAGCTCTGTTGGATAGCAATGGTAAAAAAGGGAACCGTAATGATATTGCCGGTAGAACCATCAAGGGTTTGTTTGATGTGTTTTATGCTGATGGTGGCGACCGGCACACGTTTATGCCGCTTTGGTTTCGTACTTACCGCTATTTGCAAATTGATGTGCAAACCAAAAATGAACCATTACAAATAGACGATTTATACGGATACTATACCGGTTATCCTTTTCAACAAAAAGCAACTTTCGCCAGTAACGATTCTTCCTTGCGGCAGATATGGAACGTAGGCTGGAGAACAGCGCGGCTGTGCGCCGGGGAAACTTATTTTGACTGTCCTTATTATGAACAATTGCAGTACGAAGCGGACACAAGAATACAATCACTAATCTCTTTATACAATTCAGGGGATGATCGCCTGATGCGAAAAGCGATTCATGATTTTTACAATTCACGCGTACCATCAGGGCTTACGCAAGGACGTTATCCAAGCAATCGCCTCCAGGTAATTCCGCCGTTTTCCCTGTTCTGGATTTCGATGTTGCACGATTACTGGATGCTACGTGATGATATGGCTTTTATAAAAAATTACTTGAGCGCTACCACGCTGATCATTGATTGGTATGAACAACATATTGATCCCACAAAAGAAATGCTTGGGCCAATGGACTGGTGGAGTTTTACAGATTGGAATGACGCGTTTCCGGGAGGCGTGCCACCCGGCGCTACAAATGGGAATTCATCAGTGATAACTTTGCAATTCGTCTATACCTTACAGCAGGCAGCGGATCTCTTTAATTATTTTGGTCAAAAAGATTTGTCTCAAAAATATAGTCAATTAGCGAGTCAACTTTCAGCTGGCGTTTATAAAAATTGTTTCGACAAAACAAAAATGGAAATGGCTGATACACCCGAAAAAAATTCCTTCAGTCAGCACGCGTCTATCTGGGGTGTGTTGACCGGTGCGGTTCCTATAGATGATCAAAAACAAGTGATGAAAAATATTTTGAACGACACTTCATTAAGCCAGGCTACGTTTTATTTTCGGTTTTATCTTACAAGAGCTATGATAAAAGCTGGTTTGGGCGATTTGTATTATTCCCAATTAACTCCGTGGAGAAATATGTTGAAAATCGGATTAACCACATTTGCAGAAAACCCGGAACCCACCCGATCTGATTGCCATGGCTGGTCTGCGAGCCCGGAGTATGATTTTCTGGCTACAATCTGTGGCATCACACCGTCGCAACCGGGATTTAAATCTGTAAAAATAGAACCACATTTGGGAGCATTACAACACGTAAAAGCGTCTATGCCTTACAGTAATTTCGGGCAGGAAATAAAAATAGAATTGCAACGAAAAGGGAAATCCGGAATTCATGCCGAAATAGATTTGCCGGGAAATCTAGACGGAGATTTCATCTGGGAGGGACAAACCAGGAAATTGCATCCGGGAAAGCAGGAAATTAACTTATGATTTTAATTTTGAGCTAATGCTCAAATTTCTTCTGCCACGAATTACACAAATTCGCACGAATTTCTCTATCGCGGTCACTTGCCATCGCAAAGCTTTGGCTTGTTTTTGAAAGATGCTTTTATCTATTTGATCTTAACGAAAACCTTCTTGGTTTTCTTCCCCTTAGTTTATGGCGCCTTGTTGCACCTCAGAGCAGGATAATCCCATAGCTATCGAATTTTAAATGCACCTCTGCAAATTTCTTTCGACAGCAAACGAACAAATATTACACTTTTTACTTTTCAAATATCAAAGAAGTCAAATTGGAAACACCCGGTTTTGCCGGGTGTTGAATAGCTCTTATCATTTTCTTTAAAACTTCAATGTCTCCGGTAAATATTTTTTTATCAGACTTTCGTAATACGGTCTTAATTTATTGATGTCGGGTGGCTCAGGATTTTTAGAGTACAAATCATAAGGATTAAAAAGTTTTACCCATTTCAACATTTCCCTGTCGTGGTCATCCAAAAGGTAACTGTACTCTCCCTCCCGGTGCCATGAATAAAATGAGTGATAACGAAGCATATATAACCCTTCTTCAGGAATATAGTCCTTCAGTATCTGGTATATATATTCATCATGCCCCCACGATATATCGACATTTCTTAAACCACATCCTTTTTCATACACGCCATATTTTGTGTTGTAATCGGGATTAGCGTAATCAGGATTATTTTTGAAAAATTCAGGATAGACAATTTTATCTGAGTAAGCACACCCAACAGGAAAAGTATCTCCTACTACTGCCCATTGTGGTTCGTCAAAAAGGCACAGTACTTTGCCCATATCATGCATAAGCCCGGTTAATACCATCCAGTCCGGATGTCCGTCTCTTCTAATAGCCTCAGATGTTTGTAATAAATGCTGAAACTGGTCAAGGTCGGTGTCAGGGTCAGAATCATCTACCAATTGATTGAGAAAATTGAATGCATCCCAAACAGGCATTTCTTTTTTATTGAACTGAAGAAAATTATTTTTCTTCTCTTTTACAAAATCATAAGTTTGATAGGTATGGTTAAGCCGATAAAATTCCTTTACCGTATCCCTGCCAGGAGTTTCATAATTCCGGAATTCTTCTTTTGATTTATCCGTCGCCTTCACATCAGGTTCAGGATATCTTTCCAATACATCATCTTCCCATTCATCAAGGCTTTGTAAAGGATTAATTTCTTTTGCGCTAAAATTTTGTTGTTGATTTTGCATACCCATTTTTTTGCTTTATTAAAAAGATTACCAATTTCCTCCTTTTTCTCAACTTTTGCAAATAAGTGCAGGTTAAATTACGAAACCGTTTTCGCATTTTCAGCCTTTAATCCAATCTAAAACTAAATTATTCCGGTTATCCCATTCAGTTCATTTATGTGCCCGGATCGGTTTATCTCCTTTGAGGAATTTCGAAAACACTTCAATCTTGTCGGTCCCAATCAAATCAACGCCAAGTTTCATCTGTAGCTTCCATGAGACTTCGTTATCGGGCGCTGCCCAAAAACGTATTTTTTTTCCTGCATGATGTACACTATCAACAACATGAATTAGCAAATTTTTATCTTTTTGAGAAATACTTCCCTCGCCCTTCCATGAAGAATATCTTTCAAACGAAAGGCTCACCAGGCCCACTCTTTTCCATTCTTCCGGAGAATGAAACAATTTAAGATCATCATCAAAAAAAATATAACCGGGATAATTTTTATATTCACCAGGAGGAGGCCTTTCACCACTAATGAGAATCGTTACAGGTTTAGCTTTATCCTTATCAGTAAACAAATATTTTTTCAATGGTTCTAATTCCTGCATAAGAAGCTTCAAACTTTCTTTATAATTTTCTTTTATATCAATCAGCAAATTCACTTTCCTGTTAGCATTTTTTTTCAGCTCTTTCAAAAGAGGCGCGATATATAAGTTTTTTAAAGTGCGCTGCGATTCAATTGCACTGCTGTCGTGGGCCACAAGTAATTCTCCATTTACAGGAAATACATCGGCTTCAATTGAACCAAAGCCTGCATTCCAGGCTGTGTAGAACGGAACAGGATGCAAGTAGTCATTATGTGCATGCGCATCGGCTACTGTATAGATTTTTTGTTGAGCAAAAACATTTATTGAAATAAGGCTTACAAAAAAAAGAAAGAGAAATATTTTTTTTTGAAAAATCATCATGGAAAAATTAGTGATAATTGGTGAAACATTTTGATTTCATTTATTCGTCGATTCATAAGAACAAGAAAACCGAAACTTATTTTTCAAAAAGATATAAAACCAAAGAATGTTATTTGTTGGTTTTTATACCCTTCCCATAAAGGGATCTGTATAACTTGCTTTGCCTGTTTCTACATGGCCTGCATAACGCCTTTCAAATTGACTATAGCCTTTTACAAAAACGCTAAAGTCATACCATCCGAAGCTATTATTTAAACTTAAAGTTAGCGAATATCCATTACCGTTAGCAAAATCTTTTTGAGTTAATAACTTCTTTACAGGATTATTTTTATAAACGTTATCCCTGATTTCTATTTCAATAGATTTATTTGGATGGAAACTTACTATTTTTAAATCGATGTTACCACTCAGTCTTTTAACCAGTTTTTCCGGCCTTTCATATTCACAAATAATTGATAACCCCGGATCGTCAGTAGTACCCATGAGTTCTCTGAAGAACCCATTAGGACCATAAACTCTCAGATGATATTTCCCATTTTCAAAAGAATTAACCGGAAACGAATCTGCCAGTTCGCTACCAGCCACAACGGCATAGGACCGACTACCCGTATTTTCAAAGG